>JGI24025J20009_10000930_pt1 | contig 22593 bp, 23 predicted proteins | sample Cruoilmetagenom3_FD_20009 | JGI IMG/M metagenome (IMG submission 20009) | reverse complement strand
TCGGGGTTCAGTGTCGATCTGCGGGTGGTGCCCGAGGTCAGCTATGGCGCGGCCATGCTCTATTTCACCGGCTCGAAAGCGCACAACATCGCTCTGCGCAAGAGGGCCATCAGGAAAGGTTGGAAGCTCAACGAATATGGTCTTTTCGATGGCGACGACCGGATTGCCGGAGAGAGAGAAAAAGAAGTCTATGACAAGCTAGGCCTGCCTTTTATCGCCCCCATGCTCCGTGAAAACCGGGGCGAGATTGCGGCTGCGGCAAAGGGCGCACTGCCAGATCTGGTGACGCTAGAGAGCATGCACGGCGATCTACATTGCCATACCAAGGCCAGCGACGGCAAGTTCACCATCCGCGAAATGGCCGAAGCAGCGAAAGAAATAGGATATGACTATCTCGGCATCACCGATCATTCCCGTAGCCAGACCGTGGCAAGCGGTTTGAGCGTCGACGAGCTTGCCGCCCAGATCGATGAGATCGACACGCTGAACGAGGAATTTGATGGTATCCGTCTCCTGAAGTCGAGCGAGGTGGATATCCTCGAAGACGGCAGCCTCGACTTTCCCGACGACCTGCTCGCGCAGCTTGATTACACGGTCTGCTCGATCCACAGTGCCTTCAACCTCACGCGCGAGAAGCAGACCGATCGGGTTATCCGCGCCATGGACAACCCGCATTTTATCATCCTTGGCCATCCCACCGGACGACTGATCAATGAGCGGCCCGCCTATGCGATCGACTTGGAGAAGGTGATGCAGGCGGCAAAGGAGCGGGGATGCTTTCTGGAACTCAATGCCCATCCCAGTCGGCTGGATATCGACGATACACGCTGCAAGATGGCCCGGGACATGGGCATAAAAGTGGCGATTTCCACAGACGCACATTCGGTGAACGGGCTGGAGATGATGCGTTTCGGCGTCGAGCAGGCCGGGCGCGGCTGGCTTGAGGCCGGGGATGTGCTCAATACCCGCCCGTTGGACGCTTTGCTGGACTTGATGAAACGGTAGGGCAAATGAGCAACGCAGATGTCGATGAACTCTCGAAAGCCGAGGCTGCAAAAGAAGCCGAAAATCTGCGCGACGCGATCAACCGGCACGATTTTCTCTACTACGTCAAGAACACGCCCGAGATATCCGACGCCGCCTACGACCGGCTTTTCGCGCGCCTGCAAGCAATCGAGACCCGATTTGCCTCGCTGAAAAGCGCGTACAGCCCGACGCAGCGTGTAGGCGTGCCGTCGGCGGATGATCATCAGGATATCTACCACGAGGCGCCGATGCTAAGCCTCAAGGCGGTGCAAGACGGCGCGGATGTACAACGGTTCCTCGACACTTTGGCGGAGAAGCGAGGTGGCACCTTTGATCTGGTGCTAGAGCCGAAATTCGACGGTCTGTCTGTCGAGGCAGTTTTCGAAGACGGCGTTTTCACTCAGGGAGCCACCAGGGGCGACGGATCGCGTGGCGAGGACATTACCGAAAACCTGCGCACCGTACGTTCACTGCCTCTTCGACTCAGGGGCACCAAGCCGCCGGAGAAACTTGCCGTGAGGGGAGAGCTCTACCTGTCGAAACCCGATTTCCAGGTCGTGAACAAGGCTCGGGTGGAAGGCGGGGAGGAGCCCTTTGCCAACCCGCGCAACGCCGCTGCGGGGCTAGCGCGGCGACTCGCTTCTCGGGCAGTGGCGCGCATACCCCTACAACTGGTCGTCTATGACGTGCTTGCAGGCGGTGATCCGAACTGGAAGCGGCATTGGCAGGTACTGGGCGCGCTCGACGGGTGGGGGTTTCAGACCGATACACACAACAAGCGCGTCTCAGGGTTCGACGAGATCAATGCAGCCCGCGACCGATTGATGCAAGAGCGCGACAGTCTCGACATCGAGATCGATGGGATCGTGTTGAAGCTCGATGACCTTGCCGCACGTACGAGGCTTGGCACGCGGGCCCGCAGCCCCCGCTGGGCTGTGGCTTGGAAATTCCCGCCCCGCCACGAAGAGACGACCATCGCCGACATCGTCGTGCAGGTGGGGCGCACTGGCGTCCTCACACCTGTCGCCCTGCTCGATCCTGTCGATGTCGGAGGCGTGACTGTTTCGCGCGCCACCTTGCACAATGCTAGCGAGATCACGCGCAAGGATCTGCGCGTGGGAGACAAGGTGCGCGTGATCCGCGCCGGCGACGTGATCCCCGAAGTGGCCGAGCGTGTGCGTCGGGCCGGAGTGACACGCGGGCCGGAATTCAACATGCCGGATGCATGCCCCTCCTGCGGTACGACACCGGTCAGTGAAGGTGCCTATCTGGTCTGCCCGGCGGGGATCGGTTGTCCCGCGCAGATGCGCGGGCACCTGACACATTTCGCGGCCCGCGACGCGATGGATATCGACGGGCTTGGCGAAAAGACTGCCGAACTTCTGATCGCACAAGGCCTGGTGCGTGATCTGGCTGACCTCTATGACCTGAGCGAAGAAGACATCCGCCGGTTGCCTGGATTCGCAGTGACTGCGGCGCACAACTTGCATGCGGCGATCCGAAAAAACATGGAGCCACCCCTGGACAGGTTCCTTCATGCTTTGGGCATTCGTCACGTTGGCTGGCGCGTCGCACGTGATCTGGCGCGCGAATTCGAAACTCTGGAAGCGCTTGAGCGTACGTCCGGAAAAGCACTTCGTGCCGTTGAAGGAGTAGGGCCCGCGATCGCCGGCAGCGTAAAGAAATTCTTTGCCGCTGATCGCAACCGCGAGGTTTTGAAGCGGTTACGCAAGGCAGGCGTGGTGCCGCAACCAGTTCTCCGGGGAAAGGGGACGCTCCACGGGCTGACCTTCGTCTTCACTGGTGCCTTGGAAGGCTTTACTCGCGATGAGGCGCGGCGACGGGTCGAAGATCATGGCGGGCGCGCCACATCCTCTGTCAGCAGCGAGACGGACTATGTGGTGGCGGGTGACAATCCGGGCCGCAAGCTCGATGAGGCAAAGGCCGAAGCGGTCGAGATCATTGACAAAGCTGCGTTCGACAAGCTTTGCGCGGGCCACGCCACCCTGTGACTTAACCGCGGTCAATGCACCAGACACTGGGCCGTTTAGGGTACAATGAGATAATTTGTTTCAGGATATTCAGAGATGAAGGAATGCACGTGCTGACCCTTACAAGCCCAGATTTCAGTCCCGGTGAGACCATCCCCGAGCGTTTCACTTGTGACGGCAGCGACGTTTCGCCCGCATTCCGCTGGACCGGCGTGCCTGAGGGTACGAAAGAGCTGCTTCTGGTTTGTGACGATCCGGACGCACCCAGTGGTGTGTTTCACCACTGGGCCGCATTTGGCATCTCGCCGGAGACATCCTTTCTTCGATCAGGATTCAGCCCCGAAAGCATCGAGCCCGGCTTCTTGCAGGCGGTCAACGATTTTGGGATGCTTGGCTACGGCGGCCCGTGCCCGCCACAGGGAGACCCGCCGCACAGCTATCACTTTCGTCTCAGTGCGCTGAGACAGAAGATCACGACGGCGGCCCCGGGCGCGAGTTGCCAAGAGATCGTCGCGCTGTCTCGCCCGCATGTGATCGAATTTGTGGAACTTGTGGGATTCTATGGAAGATCGTAAGGACGGCAAAGTTGACTGATGATGAATGAAAAAAACTGCGGTAAATTTCTTTCAAGAGGTCAGGGCACGCGAGAGAATCCTTTTTCTCACTTGCACGGCGTTGGGTCCATCAAGATAGCAACCACAGTCTCGGCTTTTTAAAATGTTCAAACTGGAACGATCTGTGCTGTCTCGAAATATGGGCTTACGGTAATTATTTTGGCTACAAACACTAAGGGAGTAAGAACGATGGTTAAGACACTGACGGCGAAATTTGGATCTGTGGACACCGCGCGCAATGCCCATGAAGACTTGATTGGGACCGGATATCCGAATGAAAAGTTGTATTTGGACAGCACAACTGCGGAAGTGAAAGTGATCACGTCGTCTGACGGCGAGCGCGAGGCCCGTGAGATTCTTGGCAGACACCAGCCTAACGAGATCACCGAGAATGAGATGTAACAGGTCTGCACGCGAGCGGGCCTGGGAGTCACAACTTGGTTAGATATGTCGGCATGTGCTATTCGACGAGCTGTGCCGAAGCAGTCCCTGCAGCTACAACAGAGCGCAGCCCCTTTTAGAGGTCGGTCGTTGTATCAAGGATGGTCCAATGCTCATCCGGCTACTGCCTGACGAGATGCTTTGCAATTGAGAACAGAAGAGAGAACGGTGACCTACACGACGTTAAAGTATTGTATCATTCTCGCACGCCAATAAATCACCGTCGCGTCGATTCTCAGCCGTAGGGCAGGTAATGCTTCTTCACGACCTTTGCATCTGCAGCGTCCATTATCACGGTGCCGCGTTTGTCGCGAATTTGCTTTTTCGTACGCTTGATCATTCAATGTCGCTTACCGGCCTGTCCCCGCTTCACCTTTCCAGTCGCAGTGATGGAAAATCGTTTCTTTGCGGAACTTTTCGTTTTGAGTTTAGGCATTTCGGCTCCTCTCTCTTTGACTTCACTTTGATCTCCGCCGATACACCGATCTTGTAACAAGATCGTGCCAACAATTGGCAAAATCAAGTAGCGGGCATACGAAAGCCCAGACTCCCGAACTAGGTTGCATATCGCTGGATTCCTTTTCTGAGAACCCGCTGTGAACGACGATCAAACCGTGTGCTAGGGCTTGAGATTTATCCTGTGGCCCGCGTCCGGCAAAACAACCTCGGCACCGAATTTCTCCTCTAACATATTCGACAGTCGTGCTGCAGCTGTCTCTTCACCATGGACTATCGCGACGTCCGGATGGTCACTAAAATGGCCATACCACGAAGCAAGTCCGTCCCGATCGGCATGTGCCGACAGCCCGCCGATCATGTGAATGTGGGCGCGGACGGGAATTCGGTCGCCCCAAATCTCCATGCTGTCAACGCCGTCCACCAGCTTACGGCCCGGCACGCCCTCGGGCTGAAAACCGACAATCATTACGTGGCATTCGGGGCGCCAGAGGTTGTGTTTGAGGTGGTGCAGGATGCGCCCGCCGGTGCACATGCCACTGCCGGCGATTATGACGGCACCGGAATGAATGTCATTGAGCCGTTTCGAATACTCGGGCGACTCCATGAACTCGAGGTTCGGCAACTCGTAGGCTGCACCGCCATGGGTCGGTTTGCGGGCGCTTTCGCTGACTAGATCGAGATGCCCTTTGTAGACGCCGGTAGCTCTGATCGCCATGGGGCTATCCAGAAAAATTCTCCAGTTCTTCAGCCCCCAATTATCGTAGTTGCGCTGAAACGCCGATAGAATCCCCTGGCTGCGTCCAACCGCGAAGGCGGGGATCAGGATGTTGCCTTTCTCGTGATGTGCTGCCTCAAACACCTCACCAATCTCGTCCCAGGTATCGGCCCACGGGCGATGATTGCGGTCACCATATGTGCTTTCCATCACCACCAGATCAGCCGTTTCCACACTCTCGGGATCGGGGAGAACCGGATTGCCATGATGACCAAGATCACCGCTGAAAACGATCTTGGCCTCACGGTCGCCTTCCTTCATCCAAAGTTCGACAAGAGCCGAGCCAAGAATATGTCCGGCATTGCGCAGCCGTATGCGGATGCCGGGTGTGATCTCTTTCATCTCGCCATAAGGCAACCTATGAAAGCGGCCAAGCGTGGCGTCGGCGTCGCGGGTTGTGTAAAGAGGCTCGACGGGGTGCAGCCCTTCACGCTTACGGTAGCGGTTTTCGCGTTCGGTATCGTGTTCCTGGATCGATGCACTGTCCCTGAGCATAATTTTGCACAGGTCGGCGGTTGCGGGATGGGTATGGATCGGACCCTTGAAACCGCGTTTCAACAGCAGTGGCAGGCGCCCTGAATGGTCAATATGGGCATGAGACAGGACCACCGCGTCAATGGTCGCGGCATCGAATGGAAAGGCCGCGTGGTTCTTATCGTCGCTCTCATGCCCGCCTTGGAACATGCCGCAATCCAGCAGCACGCGATGGCCATTGGCCTCGACTAGGTGACAAGAGCCGGTAACTTCACCGGCGGCGCCGTGAAAGGTGATATGCATCCTGTCTCCTTTTCATCTTCTGCTTGGACCGCTTCATATTGTTCCTTGCATGGCCCCGACGCCGTGCGTCGAGTTGTCAGGCTGAAGAGGGGCCACTCTTTGGCTCCCCGTTCAACCAGGCATCCATTTCGGCCATGACATGATCAAGAGTGCCGGCGACGATTTGCTGTCCGGCCGCATCCTGCGCGAAAAATTCGTCGCTTTCGCGGTGACGCCCGATTCTGAGGGCCAGTTCCTCGTTGACGCCGCCCCGGAAAATGTCGAAACGCGGATCGCCGTCCTCTTCGTCCCAGGCAAAGCGGGTCGCCCAGCCGTGGACGATCGCATGCTTGCCGTAGCTTTCAAGGATTTCCCGGTCAGTGGTCCCGATCAGGTTATTGGCCAGTCTGGTTACTTTGTTGCTCACTTCACACGTCCTTTGGCTTGATGTTTGGCAAGTAATCCGGCACATCGGCTGGCTTCGGTGAATCCGCCTTGAGCTCCCCCCGGATGGCCAGGTGAGTCATGATATCGCGCAACGTCAACAGACCTCTGAACGCGCCGTCCTCAACCACCATCAGTCGGCTGGTCCCGCCCTCGCGCATCGCCTTCAGCGCGTCCATGGCAGGGGTACCGGGCGCGACCTTACCGACCTTGCTCTCGGAGGAAACGATGTCCCCGGCGGTTTTGTCTCCACGGTCCGTGCGCACGACCTGACCCACATCCTCGATCCGGATGGAGCCAAGAAGCGCGCCGTCGCGCACGACCGGAAAGGCGGTGTGATGGTAACGGTAGAAATATTCTTCGATCACATCGTCAAGCGACGTGTCGGCCGGGACAAAGATCGGGTCGTGCACCATGATCTGCTCGACCGTCTTGTTTTCGAGGCCGGTCTTGAGCGTCATCTGCATCTCGGACGAGCTTGCCGCGCTGATGATGAAGAATCCGATCAAAGCCTGCCAGATTCCGGCGACCGAATTGCCCGATACAAGGCTCAGCACACCCATAATGATCAGGAAGGTGCCGAAAAACCGCCCCAGGGAAGCACCGGTCCGGGTGGCCCTGGTATAGTCACCCGTCCACCACCACATCGCGGCGCGGAAGATGCGACCGCCATCCAGCGGAAAGGCCGGGATCAGGTTGAAGGTGGCAAGAACCGTGTTGATCAACGCCAGATAGCCGAACAGTGCCGCCAGCATCGCGCCGGGCGCTAGGACCGACAGTCCGTAGAACATCGCTGCCAGAACATAGCTCATGATCGGTCCGGCGATCGCCATGAAGAATTCGGCCCGCGCGTTTGGCGGTTCCTCCTCCATTTCCGCCACACCACCGAAAATGAAGAGCGTGATGCCGCGGATCGGAAGGTCGAATTGCCGTGCGATCCAGGCGTGCGAAAACTCGTGCAAGATGATCGACACGAAAAGCCCCAGTGCACCCGCGACACCCAGCCACCATGCGGCGACGGGGGTCAACCCGTCGATCACGTGTGGAAAATAGCTGACGGCAAGCGACCAGGTGATCAGGACCGCCAAGATGATCCAACTCAAATCGAGGCTGACACGGAAACCCAGGATCGAGAAAAGCTCAATGCGTTTTGTCAACATCCGTCCTTGTTCCTTGCGATTCTGATCGGCATTCCGGGCTCTCAGCTCGGATCGTATTTCATGGCGCTGATCGGCCGCACTGTGCTGGCCTGCGGTCCAATCTCGCTTTCGTCCGTCTGCACCACCAGCTCGACTGTGTCACGTTGCTGAAGGTCTTCAAAACTGCCATCAACCACGCTGTTACGATGAAAATAGATTAGCCGGTTATCGGTGGCGATAATCTGGCCATAGCCCTCATCATGATTGATCTCGACGATCTTGCCCTGCAAGGACCCCTCATGGGTTTTCACGTCGCCGCCAGCCCGCTGCTTCCACTGCTTGAGCTGGCGTTCCATGGCGCTGAACGCATCGCGGATCGCAACTTCCGGATGCTCGTGCGCGGGGGCGTCACCCTTGCCGCTGTCGACAAACAATTCATCACCGGGGACGCGAACCTCGATGTGGACACCATACAGGTTGCCCTTTTGTTTGCTTTGATGGGGTGCCTTCACATAGACATGGCAACTGGTAATGCCTTCGAAGAGGTTCTCCAGCCGATCCGCCTTTTCCCGGACGAGTGCCTCAAGCTTCTCGCTAGCTTGCATCTTCGTGAATGTTAGTTCCAGAGGTGTTTCCATGGTGTTGTCCCTACTAGATGGTTTCGTTTTTCCGCCGGTTCGTCTTCGTCCGGATGTTTTTTCAGTCTCCCGGTGTCCGTGGATGATCGATGCGATATCGATCCAGATCAGACCTAGGCCCAACGGGATCATCCAGAATCCCAAAACGGGAAGAAACCCGGCCAATCCGCCGACAATAAGAGCAAGGCCCACAATCGAACGAAGGCCAAACGGAATACGCCGCTGTGTCCACTCCCGATTGTGTCGCAGCCACCGGTCCATCCGTTTACATCGCGTCTCCTGACTTTTCTCGGTCAACTCCTTTCTCTTTCCCAAGTGATCGCTTTCATTCGGCTGCTGAAGTTACAGTAAAGATGTAAAAAGGCTAATTTCGCAGAATTGAGCACCTTACTCCTTAACCCAAATCAAGCCCCGCCGGTTTCGAGCCATTGAAACCGCCAACACCAGCATCATCAATCAACCATTGTTTGACTCACTCAGTATTTGGCTGAAAAACCAAAACTGGTCGTGAACAAGAAGCACGGCGAGCATGAAGCTGGCCAGATCCGGGTAAGGTCGGGCAGGCGGGTAAGGTGCGAGGACCCTTGGGTCGAGTGAGGGGCGTGATGTGGCTGGTGCCACCATCAAAAAGCTGACCTGTCTCGCCTCTTGTAGTCGAGCATCTTTACCGAGATCAATGCGCCCCCGCCTGGGCGGGTCCTAAGCTTAAACAAAATGCTTTCATTGCCGTTCGACTCACAGAAAGGGAGCGACATGACCGATACCAGCGAGAGCGGCAGCAAGGCCATCGTAATGAAGGTCCCCAAGCGGTCGGTGCTTCGGAGTCGTTCGGCGATTTGCAAGCGGCCTTATGGGATGTGAGAGTGGTTGGTTCAAGCCGATCCGGTATCAGCCTTCTGAGCCGCAAGGAGGGTTCGGAAGACAAGTTCGGTTCCCGCTACTGGCGCTCCGTAGAGTTGGAAGACGACCCGAATGTGCCGAGGGCCGCCTTCGTCTCGGAAGAGGCAATAGGTGTATTGGAAGACGCACTGATCGGCGGGTTTGTCTTTCTGGGGTCCGCCATCGCCATGACGGCCATGCCGACGCCGTCCAGCACGCTTGCGGCCTTGACCGCCTCGGTTGCGATCGGGGATGCGCCGGGCGCGGCCATCGGAGCGATCCTGGCCGGTCGGGCCTGTCAGCACAACAAGGACTATTGCGAAACCCTGGTCCGGCAGGGTGGCATTCTCCTCTGGGTCAGGGTGTCTGACGACGAAAAAAGGCCCTGCCAGTGACGATGATGAAGGCGCATTCCGGCCGCGATGTGCACATGAGTGATTGGAGTAAATAGCGGGACATGCCTGAAAAGCTGAAACGGGTCGCATTGGTTACTGGCGGAGTGCAGGGATTGGGAGAGGCCGCCGCACGCGCGTTGCAGAACGGCGGGTTCGCCGTCGCCGCCACGCATCTGAGTGGGGGCGAGACGGCGCACGCCTTTGGCGAAAAGACTGGCATCCCAGTTTTCGAATGGGATGTGTCGGATTTCGATGCATGTCGGCGGGGTATCGTTGAGGTTGAGGAAAAGCTGGGGCCGGTCGACGTTCTGGTCAACAATGCTGGCGTGAACCGCGATACCATGTTGCATAAGATGTCGCACGAGGACTGGGATGCAGTGCTTCGTGTCGATCTCGACTCAATGTTCAACATGTGTCGCCCCGTGATCGTCGGCATGCGTGAGCGGGGATATGGCCGCATTATCAACATTTCTTCCGTCAATGGGCAGAGAGGCCAAGCCGGGCAGACTAATTATTGCGCAGCAAAGGCGGGGATACTAGGCTTCACTCGGGCGCTCGCACGCGAAAGCGCGAGCAAAGGGATAACCGTGAATGCCATTGCGCCCGGCTATTCGGACACGCCAATGGTTGACGCTGTGCCCAGCGAGATCATGGAGGGAACCCTTGAAAAGATACCCGTGGGTCGACTTGCGGAGCCCGAAGAGATCGGTCGCGCAGTGGCCTTTCTGGCGTCCGAAAAGGCGGGGTTCATCACTGGCGCCACCCTGTCTTTGAACGGCGGCCTTTTCATGGGTTGACGCCGCACCTTAGCCCCTAGCCGAATATCGTACGCACTGATGAGATTGACAGAAAGATGACAAAGGCTAAACAAAAGCAATCCGGAACCGGCAAAGCTGACCTCCGTGTCGTGCCGGATGAAGCGGAGCCATCCGATGATGTGGTGACGTACGGGGGGGCAGCAGAGGAAGACAAGGCAGGTCTGACGGCCGAGCCCCCGGAATTGTGCGAGCGCACTTCGGACCTTGTTCCCGACAGGTACAGCACCGAGACGCTGGATCGGGCGTCGCAGGCACATCTGGCCCGTTTCACGCAAGGCGTAACTCCCTTTGGCCTCGCATCCGCTGCCTTTACGTGGTGGGCGCATCTTGCAGGCTCGCCCGGAAAACAGGTGCAACTGATCGAAAAGGCGGCCAAGAAAGCCGGGCAACTGGCGTCTTTGTCCATTACATCCGCCCACGACCCCGAGACCGAACCGTGCATCGAGCCTCTGAAGCATGATCACCGCTTTGATGACGAGGCGTGGCAACAATGGCCCTGGAACTTGGTCTATCAGAATTTCCTGTTGACCCAGCAATGGTGGTACAATGCCACCAACGACATCGACGGGCTGTCACGGCGCGAAGAGCAAGTTCTGTCATTCGTCGCCCGTCAGATGCTCGACCTTTACTCTCCGTCGAATTTCATTCCGACCAATCCTGAAGTTCTGGCCAAGACAGTCGAAACCGGCGGCAGAAACATCATCGAAGGCTGGCAGAACCTTGTCGAGGACTGGAAACGCTCCGCTGAAGGCAAACCACCGGTAGGCGCAGAAAACTATCGGCCCGGTCGCGAGGTTGCGGCGACCGAGGGGCGGGTCGTCTTCCGCTCTCATCTGATCGAACTGATCCAGTATGCACCGCGTACGGACAAGGTAAAATCCGAGCCGATCCTGATCACCCCCGCGTGGATCATGAAATTTTATATTCTCGATCTGAGCCCGCACAATTCTCTGGTAAAATATCTGGTCGAGCAGGGCTTCACCGTCTTCATGATCTCGTGGCGCAATCCCACGGCCGAGGACCGGGATCTTGGTATGGAGGATTACCTGACCGCAATCGGTGACGCGCTCAACACGGTGACGGCGATCGTGCCGGTGCAGAAGGTGCATGCTGTTGGGTACTGCCTTGGCGGTACGCTGATGATGGCCAAGGCGGCGCAGATGGCGCGCGATGGAGACGACCGGCTGGGGACGATGACGCTCTTTGCCACCCAGACCGACTTCGAGGATCCGGGTGAGCTGCAGCTTTTCATCAGCGAAAGCGAAGTCTCGTTCCTCGAAAACATGATGTGGGATCAGGGTTATCTGGACGCGCAGCAGATGGCCGGGGCGTTTCAGCTGTTGCGCTCGCGCGATCTGATATGGTCGCGCTATGTCCATGAATACTTGATGGGTGGGCGGCAAAAGATGTTTGATCTGATGGCATGGAATGCCGATGCGACACGGATGCCATATCGCATGCACAGCGAATACCTCCGAAAGATATTCCTGAACAACGAGCTGGCTGAGGGACGGTTCGAAGTGGAAGGGAAGCCTGTCGCGATCAGTGATGTTCGCGTACCGATCTTCTGTGTTTCGACCACCTCGGATCATATCGCTCCGTGGCATTCGGTCTACAAGCTTCACCTGCTAACGGACACCGATATCACTTTCGTCTTGACCAATGGCGGGCACAATGCCGGCATCATCAGCGAGCCTGGTCACGACGGGCGCGCGTACCGGGTTATGACCCGCAAGAAAGACGAGCGGCACCTTTCCCCAACGGCCTGGCAGTCGGCAGCCGAGGCTCAAGACGGGTCATGGTGGCCTGCGCTGACGGAATGGCTCGGGGATCGATCATCGGGCCTGTCTAACCCGCCTGAAATGGGTAAGGCCTCTGGAAAAGCCTCTGCTCTGGGCCCGGCCCCAGGAACCTATGTTTTTCAGCGCTGAGGGAATTACAGAGTATTAGACGCGCTTGGCAAGAAACACCACCTCAGTAAGTTCGCAGCGGCGTATGGGCCAAGAACGGCACTTGATGATCCGCCGCTTTCGCCGTGAACTTGAAAGCGGCAAGACCTGACGGATAGCGCTTGGTCTTTCTGCCAAATTCTTTTCCAAACTGGGCCTTTCTATGACTACCCATCCAGGAAAATGGGTGTCATCGAGAATGCGAATGACCGGATCAACCGTAGTGCTCCCGGCATTCCTGTTCCCGGCCGCGAACCACACGCTTTCCTTCAAGCCGACCCCGCGTAGCCGTGACAACAGTGCACTGACTCTCGGTTCCGTTCTTGCGGAAATAGATAACCACCCAGTCGGCGGTCTTATCCAGGTCATGGGCTCGCTTCGTGTTGGAGAAAAGTAGGGTGAAGTCCCAGCTGTCGCGTCTAACTTTCATGATCGGCAGCCAGGCAACATGCTCCGGATTGAAGCGTCTTGGCGCAATGGTTCTGAGCTTGTCTGCTTCTGCCCTTCGGCGGTATTCGGCATCAAGTTCCAGTATCGTGCCTATTTTGGGAAGCTGTTCTCCAGTCGGGCTTTTCGGACTCTCGATACGTTGGCGGGCGCGACGGCGCGATGACCGGCCGAGCATTCCCGCAAGCGCATCGCGCACCCCGCGTGTGGTCCGTTCGCCGATGCCCCTGATGTCCTCCAGGCGACCGTCATGAGCCGCAAGTTCGAGTTCCTCCAGCGTCTCAATATTCAATTGCTCATGAAGGCGTGCAGCCGTTTTCGGGCCGATACCTGGCACCCGCGAGAGCAAGTCTTCAGGCCGAGTCTCGCTCAACAAGCGGTCAAGCATTCCAAAGCGCCCTGTCTCAACGATCTCTTCGATCGCGCCGGATAGTGCCTCGCCGATACCTTCCATCGAACGCAGCGCGGCTTTGCCTTTCTTTTTCAGGATTTCGCTTGCTGGCTTGTCGAGGTCACGGAGGATATTGGCCGCCTGCCGGTAGCTTCGTACGCGATACGCGTTCTTCTCCTGCGTGGCGAGCAGACCTGCGGTACGGTCGAAAATTTCCGCAATCTCGGCGTTGTCCAACGTGGTTTTCGCCAATTTTCCAATCCCTTCATGAATACCAACTGTCGTGTGCATCAGCACTTTGCCGCGCCGCAGACCCTTACCACATCACATTGCCAGGACAGCGCCGATGCCCGCCAGAAGCGTGATAAGAAAAACAGCCGATACCCGAATGCCTACTCCTGCTCCACCGACGAAGAAGGCAATTCCGCATTTGACCGCAGTGTTCACTGCCGCCGCCGTGATGATTGCCCCGACAGCATCACTCTCCATCAGATTCTCTGAGTCCATCCTTGCGATCGAGATAGTCACGGCATCGACGTCGGTCAGGCCGGAAACGGCGGCGACGCCATAGAGGCCCATGGTGCCAAACGAGTCTTTGAAATAAGGAATGGCAATCGCAACAATGGTCAGCAATACGCCAAATATCAGCGCCGTTCCAAGTTGCAGCGGCTTTCCTATCGTGCTCAGGTCGAGTTCCGATTTCTCCTGCGACGACCCCAAGGCACGCAGCACTAGGGCGCCCGTTAAGCCGACAACGGTCATAATTCCCAAAGGAAACACCAAATTCATTGCCATTGACCGATTGAAGGCCCAGACCTCAATGATCATCCGCAGAAAAGTTACGGATCCTGCCAAGCAGATTCCGAATGCCAACAATTTCGTCAGCGCCCGTTCCTGTCGTGCCATGCGCGAAAGGGACAATGTCGTGGCGGTCGATGAGGCAAAGCCGCCAGCGAGGCCTGCCAACACAATCCCCAGCCGAACGCCGACAACGCGGATTGCAACATATGCGAAAAAAGACAGCCCGGCGACCAGAACCACAGCCCACCAAAGTTCGTAAGGGTTCAACGCTTCGTAGGGGCCGTAGTCCTTGTTCGGCAACAAGGGGAGAATCACGATTGAAATGATCGCAAGCTCGATAGCCGCGGCCAGTTCAAACTGGCGCACGCGATCAATCCAGTGATGCAGATATGGCTTGACGGCAAGCAACGTCGTCACGGCCACACCAGCGATTGCTGACACGACCATGTCTCCCAGCATTGCCGCCGCGCCCAAAGCAAAGACAATCAGAGAGGCAATTTCCGTCGTCATGCCAAAATCCTCGTCTTCGCGCACGGTGGTGCGATAGCCGACGGCGACAAGGATCGCGAACCCAAGAAAAGCAAAACCCAGAAACCCACCGCCAAGGAGTCCTGCAAGCCAGCCGCTTAGACCGCCTAACAAGCCCATAAACGAAAAAGTTCGGATGCCCGCCACGCGCGCGCCGCCTGTTTTTGACCGCGTCTGCCAACCTCGTTCGAAACCAACAAGGAGGCCGATGGCAATCGCCACCCCAAGCCGCGTGATCACGTCCAGTTCTTCCATTTAAGCGATAACCGTCCTGCAATTCCTATTAGAGTCAAGGGTAGGGGTGGCAGACAATTTCCGCCATCATCTTTTCCACCAACGCATTTAGCCGAGCGTGATGTTCAGACGGTTGCAGGTCGTTTTCAATTCATGCTCTGCGACCGCAGCGATGCCGTGCTTGCAGAGCAGTTTACCCCTGAAAATGCTGCCAGCCATCGCGCAATATCTTCATCGGCTGCCCGCTGCTGTCGCGCAGGATCACCCGCTCTTGTGTCTCTGTTGGCGCTTTTCTCATCCGCCCGATGGCCGTGATCGGGACGCTGGACCTGCGGGATAACTGCTCGATCCCGTCCGTTTCTTCCTCCGGCGCGGTGAAGAGAATTTCGTAATCGTCGCCACCAGTCAGAGCCGCTTCCAGTAACGCACGGTCGGTGTTGATCGCCGTACGAGCCGCAGCCGAGAACGGCACGCGTGCCACCTCCACATCGGCAGACAGCCCGGACACTTCACAGACATGGCCAAGGTCGGCGATGAGTCCGTCAGAGATGTCGATCGAGGCGGTGGCAAGGTTCGTCAGTTGGGGGCCGACACCGACCCGCGGCACCGGTAGCCGGTATCGACCGATCAGCCAGTCGGCCTTTGCCGGATCGATCTCACCAAGCTCACCGAGCAGCGCCACCAATCCCAGAGCGGCGTCGCCGACGGTGCCGGTAACAAAGATGACATCCCCGGGCCGGGCGCCGCCGCGCCGCAAAGTCTGATTATGGTCGATTTCGCCGAGTAGCGCGATGGCCACCGTCAACGCACCCGGCGTTGCGTTCGTGTCGCCCCCGATCAAATGCACGCCGAACGTCTCTTGATCGCGGGCGAGGCCAGCAGCGAAGGCGGCGACCCATTCCTCGGTCGTTTCGGACGGGAGTATGAGGTCGAGCATATAGCAAAGGGGCACCGCACCCTTGGCGGCAAGGTCGGACAGGTTCACCCGCAGCGCCTTCTGCGCGACGAGACCCGCCGGGTCGTCTGGAAGAAAATGGACTCCAGCGACGATCGCGTCGGTCTTGGCGACCACCTGCTTACCAGAGCCCGGCGTCATCACGGCAACATCGTCCCGGAGACCATAGGCACCTTCAAAGCCTTCGGAAAGCGGTGCGAAGTAGCGCGCGATTAGCTCGAATTCCCCTGGCAGTCTCGACTTCGCCATCATGCACCTATCGAATTGCGGCCCGCGACCACGACTTGGCCAAACGCCGCAGGTCGCAGCTCTGAATGGATTCGGTTATTAACTCGCATTCTACACCGTCCTGTCTTCAATACTTTTGGTTTCTAGTGGTCGTTGAAGCTATTCTTGTAGAAGATGCGTCAACCTCCGAGATCAAGAGGAAGCACCTGTTGGGCCTAGGAAAATTATGCGACTTTCCGCACAAGTTTGGCTCAGCGCCACGCTCAATAATGACGAAATTCTCCGGGTTATCAAATGTGGATATGTGCGCTGCAAATGCCCCCTATATCGTCTCTATGTTGATGAGAACCGATTGCTTGGGTTTCAACAACCGCAAGCGTCGATTGATGTTCCGGCACAAGAAGAGAAGCGAGCCAATATTAAATGGGCCTGTTAAGCGTGCCGGCCACCTCGTTTATGGTCACATTCAAGCGAGTTTGAGCTTTGTTCGGTTCGCGCTGTCAGCTAATGCTGGAAAGTGACCAACAGAAATCGGCCCATGCGCTTGGCCTCCATAACGCACCAGAACCCGCCAGAATATGTAGGAGCGCGAGACATGAAAGACAGCACCATCCTAATCGCGATGAGCCAAGATGCCAGTTTGACCGACCTTGCAAAACGCCTGGAAGCCATTCGGGCCATACCGGCCCGGGCAGCCATCCTAATCATTGGCGAAGTACCGGATTTTCCCTACTACGGGATCGGGATTCCGCCTTATGGGGGGACGGAAATCCCACCAGCCTGGCAAGAAGCGATTTCGAGCGTTCATGCAGACCTCAAAACCAAGTCAGATGATGTCGAGTTCCTGCTTCAACAGCATGGTGTCTCTGGAGCCGTCCACACCATCGGATGCGCGCCATCTCAGGTCGCAGATGCCATCGCCCGGAGAGCGTCGCTTTGTGACATCGCCATTGTAAGTGAGGATCTTCGAACGCCGGACACTCTGTTTCGTCAAACCGTCTTTGGTATTTTGTTTCAGTCTCCGATCGGCGTTTTGCTGAACGACGTTGATGGGCAGGCTCTGACCCGAGCAGGTAAGATCTTTGTGGCTTGGAACACCCATTTGCACACAGCGCGTGCAGTGCACCAAGCTCTTCCGTTGCTTCGCAAGGCTGAGGACGTAATCATTGCCTCGGTAGACCCGGTGATGACCGAGTATCGTGAGGGAGAGGACCCTGGCGTGGATGTCGCAAAATGGCTCACGCACCACGGATGCAATATCACTGTCGAACAATACCCCAGCGGCGGCAAGGATATCGCGGAGTGCATTCTCGATCAATCCAAGGAGTGTGGTGCGGATCTTATCGTTATGGGGGCTTATGGTCATTCAAGAGCCTGGGAAGCGCTCTTCGGCGGCACGACGCGACATCTGATCGAGCAGGAAGAACAGGCGGTTTTCCTTGCCCACTAGCCGAACCAGATCTTACGGCATCACGACCGGTCATTCCGAAGTTTCACGCGCGGCACGTTTCGCGCGCTGATATCCTTCGGCATCCCCATACTCGATAAACTCTGGATAGTGTGAATGGAGACCTGCCATGCGCTTTGCATGTTTGATCGGGCACCAATGTTTTTCAGTGCGCCCGGCGATTTCGCGTGCATAAGCCAGCAATCCGTTTCCATATCCGCAATACACGCAATTCAGTTTTTCCAAACCATTGAGATAGGACAAGTGCTGGCGATCAAGCGTGATGTAATCGGCACGTCGCACTTTTTCGATGCCGTAGACCGGAAAGCAGATCGCCTGATAGATTGTGACAAAAATATCGAGAAGCAAGAACGGCAAGACGACTGAGTAGATCACCGGCGCCGTTATGACAACAAGCGGACGGGCCTCGGCAACGTAGGATGTAAGAGTCTGCCTGAGGGCTTTTTGTCTCTGCCGAATTTCCCTCTTAAAAACCACGCGACCATGTTCAATTCGATACTCGATTGTCTCTCGGCGTCGTTCGAATTCCTCCTCAAGCTCGTCTTCCAGGGCCCGGATTTGTTTGATTAGAGTGTCGGTTCTGTCGCTCACAAGCTTTCTCCCTGTTCGTCGTCAGATATTTTGGGCCGGTTGGCGGCCTGAGCCAAGAGCGGGTCTGGCCCATTTGGTTGGTTTGATTATGCGGCGGATTTCCGGTGAAACAAGCGTCGCATTTCGATGGTTTTTCGTTTGATCCTTTCTCGTTGTTTCAGGATTGTCTGTCCGCGTCCGAAGTAGACGTCGGCGGGCGTGACGTTCTGCAGGCTCTCGTGGTATCGTCGGTGATTGTAGTGCTCGACGAAGGCTGTGATCTCCTACCTGAGATCACCGGGCAGATAGTAGTTTTCCAACAGAATACGGTTTTTCAGAGTCTTATGCCATCGCTCGATCTTGCCTTGGGTTTGCGGATGGTCGTGCGCGCCACGGACGTGATCCATCTGCTGATCTTCCAGCTCTTCAACGCAGGAGCGCGTGTGTTCGGGCAAGTAGTTTCCACAACCACCGGATCAGCGCCGACGCCGAGGCACACGTCATTTTTGACCGATTGTGACTGGCAGGCTCACTTTCCACTCCGGTGGGTGCTCAGGTTATGGACTGAAGGCTTTATGCATGCTTGACAGCGGTTAATGACAGAATGGGGACATCGAGTGATTTTCGAAATCAATATCTTCAGGAGGCCCTCCTATGTTGTTTCGAAATCTGCATGAGCGGACGCAAGAGCCGAATACCGATGACAAGGTCCGGTTCCTTTCTGATCCTCATTCATACCCGAATGCACCCCAGGAAGTGGATGTCATTGAGACCCACATGTCATGGGTATTTCTTGTCGGGGACTTGGTCTACAAGCTGAAGAAGCCTGTAAAACATGACTTTTTGGACTTCAGTACATTGGAGCGGCGCTGTAGAGCGGTTCAGGATGAGGCGCGCCTGAACCGTCGGCTCGCGCCCGGTGTGTATGGCGATCCGCTCCCGATCACAAGGGGCTCGGACGGGCATCTGGCGCTCGGCGGGGAGGCGACGATCGTCGACTGGCTTGTCGTCATGCAGCGGCTTCCAGACGAACGCAACTTCCAGACCATGGCCGAGTGCGAACAGCTTCAGCCGCATCATGTAGCCCGCGTGGCAAACACGCTCGGCGAATTCTATGCCGCCTTGCCGGTCGAAAGCATCGAAGCGATGAATTACATCGCGAAATACGAGGCGGAATATGACCAGACAAAATCTGTTCTCGAAGACACACGTCTGGCCCTCGACGGGGCGCGGTTGCGCGACGCCCTGCAAGCGTTCGAGGTGGATCTGAAGGAGATGCGACAAAGTTTGGGGCAAAGGGTCGAGCAGGGCCGGGTCGTCGAGGGCCACGGCGACCTGCGTCCTCAACATATCTTTCTGATGGATCCGCCTGTGATCATCGACTGTCTGGAATTCAACCGGCAACTTCGGCTGGTGGATCCGTTTGACGAGATAGCATTTCTTGGGATGGAGGCCGCTCTTCTCGGTGCAGATTGGGTCTTTGCCGCCCTGGCGACGCAACTTGCGGAAGCGCTGCAGGACTGGCCACCACCCGGGCTTCTTGCCTTCTACTGGCGGTACCGCGCGCTTCTGCGGGCAAGGCTTGCGCTTCTTCATCTGGCAGACGAAAAACCACGCACACCGGAAAAGTGGCGTCCCCTGGCCTGGCGCTACATCGGTTTGGCAGAGAAGGCCCATGTCATGACCCGGCTGCCGGAAGATCCGTGACATCCCGGTGCTCGTGAAGCCGACGGATCGCCCGGGCAAAGAGCGGCGCCGAACCAATACGTTCCACACATTGCGCCTGACGATCAGACAGTCGGAACAGCGGCATAGTATCGGTGACGACCCAACCTGCAACCGCGCTATCAGCCAACGCCTCCTGCGCGCCGCCGGTGAACAGCCCATGAGCTGCCATCGCCCAGATATCCCGTGCACCCTCGCCCGACAGCGCCTGTGCCGCCCGCACCATCGTGCCACCGGACGCGATGAGATCGTCAATGACAAGCACACGTGCTCCTTTGACATCCCCCGCGATCAGACTGCCGGACACCACACCGGCACTTCGGCGCTTCTCCATAAGTGAGAAGCCGACCGCGCGGCCCAGCCGCTCCTCCAGCGCTTCGCGGAAGAGCTGCGCGCGTTTGACACCGCCGGGATCGGGCGAAGCCACGCAGACCGGCCCATCGCCAGCCAGTTCCACCGCGCGATCAATCAGAACGCCGCGATTATCCAGCGCGAGCGTCTCGCACCGAAACGCGTTCTGAAACGCTGCGATATTGTGCACTTCTGTCGTCACGACACAGTCGGTGCCGATAGCCTCGATGAGCTGGGCGACATAACGTGCATTCAGGGGATCGCGCGGTTTCGTCTGCCGATCCTTGCGGGCATAGGCGAGATAGGGGATCACCGCCGTCACCCGCGCCGCACCATTGGTCCGCAACGCGCCGATAAAGAACAACAGCCGACAGAGTTTGTCATTCGGGCTCCCCTCTGGGCTGCCGTAAAGCCCCTGAACCACATAGACATCGGCCCCGCGCACCGCCTCGAGCGGCCTCGCTTTATGCTCGCCATCCTCGAAATCGCGCTCTTCGAGCGCAGACAGGGGCAGGCCCAGTTCTGAAGCGATGGCCCCACCTAATTCCGAAGACGCGGCAAAAGAAAACAGTTTGAGTTTCATGATGGTATGCCCCGCTTTTCACTGAAAGTCTTCCGTTTGAGCCGGAGACCCGTGCGCCATCCGGCGATCAACCTCGGCAGCGAGATTGATAAGCTTGTCGGCCACACGCACAGGGTAAGTCTGCGTCGGCTGCAAGTTCCCCAAGGCGTCGGGGAGGCGCTTGAGCTCCGCTGCCGCATGCGCCCTGGCAGCCTGCAGGTCAGGCGCAGCCCCGACACGATTTCCTCTTCTCATCACGCACTGGATCAAGGGCGTGCCCTCCTGCGTGTCATCTTCGAGGGAAGTGATGTATATAATCGGCTCGTTGGGAAAAAGACAGTTCCTTCCGGTATGGCGTGTACATCGCCGGTGAACCGGAAATAGGAAAAATAGCCGAGGAAGGCTTGGCCGAATTGTCCACTTCGCGCGAGACAGTCGAGTACCGTCTCCGGTACGTGCAGATCTTCGAGGAAAGTTAGAACCGGTTCAAGGCCTGCCGACATGAAGAAGTCGCATCGCTTCGGCAGCTTACGCACGAAAACCCCAAATACAGTTGTTTCTGTTTCAGCGTTAGCAAGATAGGCCTCCATCATCGCAAGCTGATAAAGGTCCGTTAGCAGGAAGCTCTTCGCCGAATCCATCCCTAATATTCTCCAAATCGCGAAGCTGGTGGCAGATCATACGTTACCTACAAGCGCCACAGTATGCGTCGGTCAAACCCGGAAGAGGGTTTGAATTTCCTTAGATAACGTCCGTTTAACCTGTTCCATTTCGCCACCCGACACGTGGTTGTCCAACGTGGCAAAGACGGCGTGAACAGCTGCGGGCGCGTCCCCCAACGGATCAGTATCGAAGGCCTCCTGTACCTTGGCGAGAAAGCCGTCGACGCTGCGTTCGGTCACCGGTGTTTTTGATGGGTTCCAGCCCTCGTAATAGATGCCACGCACCAAAATGGGCAGTTGCGCCCCAAGCTGCGCCGCCTCGTCGACGCTCAGGTGGTCGCGGATGACATGTAATACCTGACGCAAGAGCCTATAGGCGCGTTGTTTGTGATCCCAGCCCGTGCGATCATTGACTTCGTTGATCCAGATATTCGCGGACTCGACTGCAGAATCGATAACTTTCAAACCCAGTGCGTTCATGTTGGCCTCCTTTGCTGCACGGCCGATCAAGACACATTGTTATTCAACGCGCCTTAACCTGCATCAGTTTGGCCTTGGAGTAATGATTGAATGGTTTTTACGCTGCGCCGAGCGAGCACAGTGGATTATCAGCGAGATACAGGTCTGCTGGGACGTCGAAAGGCAAGTGTGAGTGTTCACAAGGAAGCTGTAACTGTTTTCCATTCTGGATCTTCGCATTAGCCTGGACTTCATTTGGTTCCTATTGGCGACCCTGATCGTCTGGTGGCTTGCACAAGGATACTTTCCAAGCATGATCGAGGGGTTGCACGCGAACACCGTCTCGAGTCTTGGCCTCGGCGGTGCGTTGGGATTGTTCGTTTCGATCATTTTACATGAATTTTCACACGCTCTGGTGGCGCGGCGCTACGATGGTCCAATTTCCGGGATCACTCTCTTCGTCTTTGGCGGTGTTGCGGAATAGGAGGAAGGATCGCCGCGGGCGAAATCCGAATTCCCAATGGCGATTGCCAGACCGATCGTCAGTTAAGTGATGGTCACCGAGAACGGCACGCTCATAGGAATGCTGGCCATGCGCGACATCATGAATTTTGTGATCCTCCGTCAGGAGATCCGGTTGCTTGACCAAGGTTAAGGCGCAATTCGGCGAAACACCGAATAATTGCGCGATATACGGGGCCGCCAATGCGCCGTCAGAAGGCAACGAAAAAGGGGCCATATGTCCAGCATTGTATCTGAAAAGACTATCGTATCTGTCGGGCCAAGAGCGCTTGAGGGTTTCCTGCGCCTTCCGCCGAATCCGCTTGGGCTGGTGATTTTTGCGCACGGCGCAGGTAGTAGCCATCTTAGCACGCGCAACAACTACGT
>JGI24025J20009_10000927_pt1 | contig 22611 bp, 22 predicted proteins | sample Cruoilmetagenom3_FD_20009 | JGI IMG/M metagenome (IMG submission 20009) | reverse complement strand
AATCTGTCGCAAAAGATAAAGAAAATCTTGAACAACAATTAATAAAACAGGATCATCTCCCGATTAGTTGAAGTTAATTAAGGCAAAATAAGTGTGTTATCTACAGAGGGTTCAAGGGAGCGAGTGAAATGCTAAAAAACTACAAAGAGTTGAAAGTCCGACAAAAGGGAGGATTAAGGATTGATGGATTAGAGTCTTTATTCACAACAACTGTTTCGCACAGATGTTGGTGTCAGGGATCGAAAATGAACATCGGACATCGAACGTCCACATCGAATGTTGAATGGGAAAAATGAAGAATGTAAAAATAATGGATGAAGAGTTGTTGAAAGATTACGAAGAGGAAACACAGGCACTTTATACCGACAGCCTGACTGGCTTGTTTAATCATGGACTCTTCCAGATATTCCTGGATAAGGAAGTCAAAAAGTCTCGGCGGTATGGTGAGTCTTTTACATTTGTTTTGATCGACATTGATTCATTCTCCCTTTACAACAAGCAGCACGGTCCGGCAAAGGGAGACAGAGCCCTGAAAGAAATAGCAATGATCATCAACAAAAATATCCGTCAATCTGATATGGCAGCAAGATATTCAGGTGATGTATTTGCTCTTATTCTACCCAGGACGACCCCTGAAGTGGCATTCAACGCCATGGAACGTATCCGGCTGTCTGCGGAAAAATTAACTGATGGCGCTCTAACGATAAGCGGAGGTCTTGCTTCGTGTCTTAAAGATGCTGCCGATATGGAGAGCCTCATCCAGAAGACAAAAGAAGCCCTGTTCCAGGCAAAAACCGGGGGAAGAAACAGAATCTATTACTTCAAGAAAAAAAGCAGATCAATTATTGAAGAAAAAGCAAAAATTCTGGTCGTTGATGATGAACCGAAAAATGTGAAACTGCTGGAGGCCCTCCTCAAACAAGCTGATTACGACGTAATAAAGGCATACAATGGCCATGAGGCACTCTCGATAACAAATAAGACAGATATCGATCTGATTCTGCTTGATATTACGATGCCCGAGATGGATGGCTACGAAGTCTGTCGTCGTTTGAAAAGAAGTGAGTCAACGCGCATGATTCCGATTGTCATGGTAACCACATTAGATGATGTGGAATCGAAAGTCCGGGGAATCGAAGCCGGAAGCGATGGCTTCATTACCAAACCGCCAAATAAAGCCGAATTAATGGCCAGAGTTACCTCACTGGTAAATGTAAATACCCTCAACAAAAAATTGACAAGTATTGAGAATGTTCTCATCTCCATGGCAAATGTAGTCGAGGCAAAGGATCCATATACGCAGGGTCATATTTCAAGGGTTTCAAATATGGCTGTGGCGCTGGGCCAAAGAATGGGGCTGTCTGCAAAAGAAATCGATGCTCTCCGACTCGGCGGTATTTTGCACGATATAGGAAAAATAGGTACTCCTGAAGAAATATTGAATAAACCCGGAAAACTCGATCCGGAAGAATTCGAAATAATCAAGCAACATGCAGAGATGGGGTATAAGATATGTTTACCATTAGGAAAAACGCTGGGGCCTGCTCTTGATGTTATTCGTCATCATCACGAAAAGCTCGACGGAAGCGGATGCAGAAAAGCTGGACAAAAACATTGTTGATAACTTTACAGAAATGATGGACAAACCATAGCATAATCAGATATGTGTATGTATTTGATTTTGAAGATCTTTTCTCCCCAGGACTTCGCCACTTTGATAAGATGAGAGAAGCGAATTGTAAATTCAGAATGTTCCTTCAATTTTATCTCTCTCGGAAAGCTGTCTGTTTCAAGACCTTTTCCTAACCCGACCAAGACGGAACCAAGATGGACATCGAACATCGAACGTCCAACATCGAATGTTGAATGGGAAAAGGCAGCCAACCGTGAACCTTTGGACCCCTGGCCCAGACCTGGCTTCCCGGTCCCATTGCGTAGAAACTCCGGGCGCAACATTCAGTGCGATTGTGCCGGGAATGCGCATCAAGTCGTGCCCCTGGCCCAGACCAATCACCAAAGCTCTATACACAAAAAAGTTAAGTCTGGAATAATACATAGGCTATATCAATATATGAACGAGTCGCACCAGGGCGGGCAGGGCAGGCGTGAACTCAACAACCTGAGTAGTTACTCAAAATCACCAATAACTTCATTGAGGATGATCACATGTACACCGGATATTTACATATCTGCTTATTGACGGAATCTTAAAAAAATGATCATATACAGTAAAANCTAACCAGGTCAAAATCCACAATACCTGAACATATAAGAAATTTACGATGCGACTGAAAAATCCCAACAGGAAAAATGATTTGGAGAANCCCGATCTGAAAAACATGACCCTTACCGAGATTGAANTCTTTATATCCNGTCTCGGAAAGGAAAAGTACAGGGCGCGTCAGATCATAAAATGGCTGTATCAATTTGGAGCTACATCTTTTGATGAAATGACGAACCTGTCAAAAGACTTTAAAAGTAAAATCAGCACACTCGCCAGAATCAGTTCCCTTACAATTGAAAAAGTGCAGGAATCCTCAGACGGCACAAAAAAAATCCTTTTCAAACTGGAAGACGGCAACTTTATCGAAAGCGTCCTCATCCGTGAAAAGAATCACTGGACGTTGTGCATATCGACCCAGGCAGGATGCCAGATGGGATGCAAGTTTTGCCTCACCGGGAGGTACGGTTTTAAAAGGGATCTTCTTCCTTCAGAAATCGTCGACCAGATTACGATTTCACGATTCAATATGCCGGAAGGAAACAATATCAAAAATATCGTAATGATGGGAATGGGGGAACCCCTGGCTAATTATAAAAACACCATTAAGGCAATTAATATCATCACCACCAATTCAGGCCTGGAGTTTTCAAAAAGAAAAATTACCGTTTCCACATGTGGAATTGTCCCTATGATAGAACAACTTGGGAGGGACACAGTCGTAAATCTTGCCGTCTCATTGAATGCCGCTAACAATGAAACCAGAAATTACCTCATGCCCATCAACAGGATGTACCCCATCGAGAAGCTTATCGATGCGTGCAGGGCATATCCAATGCCAAAACGCAGAAGAATTACCTTTGAATATATTCTTATTGAAGGAGTGAACGATTCACCTGAAGATGCTGAAAATCTGGCGCGACTTATGAGAGGAGTTCTCTGCAAATTTAACCTTATTCCTTTCAACGAATTTCCCGAATCTCAATTTAGAACACCGTCTGATGAACGGATCGACGCCTTTCGGAAAATCCTCATCAAGCACAAATACACAGCCGTTATTCGAAAAAGTAAAGGACGGGACATTCTCGCCGCCTGTGGACAGTTGCGAGGAGCAGAAAAAGGACATTCATGATCAAAACCTCACTTAATATTGCTTGACTTCGTATATCTATGAATGTATTTTTGTTAATATACGTTCGTTATGATACATTCAACCTTCGAACGGAGGTCTCGCGATGGTGAGATATATTGTCAAGCTTATCAGGGTTATGAACTCCGATACGGACCCGCGCCAGATTTCCCTCGGTTTCAGCCTGGGAATGATCCTGGGGCTCACCCCGCTTACAAATCCTCACAATTTGTTCGTTTTTCTGATTATTCTTTTTTTACGCGTTAATATAAGTGCTGCCATACTCTCGTGGGCTGTGTTTACCGTATTGGCTTTTCCGCTGGATCCAATATTTCACCAACTTGGTCTTTTTGTGCTCATACAGATGGGAATCCTTGGGGACCTGTGGACTGCTTTATATAATATGCCTCTAATTCCTTATACCCATTTCAACAATAGTATCCTAATGGGAAGTCTGATTTTTTCCCTCCTCATTTTTTACCCTGTCTACAGGGGAGGAACGTTTATGATAGTCAAATACCGTGAAATTTTCATGGAGAGATTTAACAATTGGAAGATTACCCAGATTTTAAGGGCGTCATCCCTTTACAAATGGTATTTGCGCTACAGCAAACTGAAGGAGTAAGGCAATGAAGATGATTCGATGGTGGGGACTCATCGCCTTTGTTATCATTGTGGGACTCATCACGGCATTCAATCTCATATTTTTAGATAGTATTATAAAACGATCACTGGAAAAGCAGGCAAGTCTTCTTGTGGGAGCGCGTGTAAATATTGGTGATCTCTCATCCAGAATCTTCGACCTTCGTGTTACAATCCAAAATCTTGAAGTGACAAATCCTGAGCAGCCCATGCGAAATACCGTAGAGGCAGGCACACTGTCCTTCGATATGGCAGCGGGACCTTTGCTGAAAAAGAAGGTCGTTATAGAAAAAATGGAGGTAAAAGATCTTGCCTTCAATACAGCTCGCGAAACCTCCGGGGCGCTGCCTGACCGTCTCCGGAAGAAACTAAAGACTGCAAAAAAACCTCTTGATCTAAGTATCCCGGTCAGAAACCGTTTGGAAGAATGTGTACTGCCGAACTTTGCCGCATTCTCCAACCTGAAAAAACGCTCACCGAAAAGTCTTTTAGAAAATGTTCATCTACAGTCTTCCGACTTCATTACCGGCTACCGTAAAAAAGTTTTAACAACCAGGAAATTATGGGAAAAACGACTGAGGGAGCTGCCGTCAAAGGAATCCCTTGAAAACGATTTAAAATCCCTGCAAAATCTCATAGATCAACGTCCTGATGATATAACCACACTGCCGGCTTATCTTAAAAAGATTGCAACAGCAAAACAAAGGATAAACAGCGCTAAGAACAGCCTTGCCGCAGCTCAAAGAGATTTCCAGACCGAGCTGGGCAATCTAAAGACATCCCTGTCCCGGAAAAAACTGGAGAAACTAAATGATCGGGATATCAAGGCCGTAATGGCAAAGCTGGATATAAAAGTCCCGTCATCTGAAGATCTTGTGTGTGTACTTGTAGGAAAGAAAATTGCCGGGAAAGTGAATAGTGCAATTACCTGGTATCGAAAAATTAATGACCTCATACCCGCGGGAAGAGCCAAAGGTAAAAAGGAAAAACCGCGCACCGTACCACGTATGAAAGGTGTAGATGTCCGCTTTCCTGTTACCCGGGGATATCCTGACTTTCTTATTGAGAAGACAGTATTCTCAGCCAGACCGGATTTACAGGCGGAACCGGGGAAGCTTATTTTATCAAGACTCTCAGGAAACCTTGAAGGCCTGACCACACAACCTGTCATCTATGGCATGCCGACTCTCTTTGATTTAAAAGGTTCCCTTGCGGGTGGAAAAGCTGAAAAGATCACTCTCTCCGNAACACTGGATCACCGAATAACACCAGCAAATGATGCTATAAATTTAACCATTGTGGGGCTCAGGGTGCAACCGGAACATCTTGCAATTTCTGATAAATCACCCCTTGAACTGACCTCGGCACACTTAAATATAAACTCTAACCTCCGTGCTATAGGAGAAAAGCTTGAAGGCCGGGTGGCTATGATCATCCAGAACCCGAAAGTCACTGTAGGACCCGAAGCATCTATCCTGGGGAACCTCTTTAAAAATATAGAAACCTTTGATGTTATCATTTCCATCGGCGGAACTCTCAACCAGCCATCCTTGACTCTTTCCTCTTCTCTCACGAACACCCTCGGTTCGAGGCTTCAGAACGTCTTCCGAAATAAGCTGAAAGGATTGCGGACTAATCTCCGAAAAGCCATCGCTTCCCGGATAGACAAGGATCTGAAAGAAGCCGGTCGCGATACCGATTCCCTGGAAAAGTTAGTACTGGAAAATCTCTCTGAACGTTTGAATATTTCGGACACAATCCTTAAAGCAACATCCGGCAGTTTCCCTTTCCCATTTCGATAAATGCTCACCCTCCTGTTCACCAGAAAAATTGAGACCTTTACATAATATGCAAAGGTCTCAATACGCAGTGATACTTACGGAGAATGCCGTTATCCAAATCGAGCGTATAAATAAGCGTGGCATCTTCTCACTCATCAACACGATATTTATACTTAAGGAATTCTTTGCCTGATGATGGATAGAGCGAATAGGTAAGGAGATCTTCTTCTGTCCTGGCGAGATTCCCGATTTTCCGGCGGTTCTTTTCAAGTTCCGGTCCAAGATAATCAGCGGCTCGCCCTGTAACAGGCGTTTTGCCCCGGCGATACCCTTTCAATACCTTCTTATGAATTTCAGGATCGACCGGTGTCGGCGTTTTACCGTAAAGCCCGTAAACCATGTCTTTCACCTGGTTTGTGATGATTTTGTACCGGCCGAAAAGGACATTTGTAATGGCCTGAACTCCGACAATTTGTGATGTTGGCGTTACAAGAGGTGGAGTGCCAAGCTCGGTTCGGACCTTAGGAATTTCGGCATACACATCATTTAACCGGTGCAGGGCATTTGCCTCTTTGAGCTGGTTTTTAAGATTCGAGATCATCCCGCCGGGGATCTGGTGGTCGAGCACACCGACATCAATATCGGCGACTTTATCCGTAGCGATAAATTCATGGTATTTTGTAAGAATCCCCTCAAGGAAATCATCGAGTTCCAGAACAGATTCAAGTGAAAAGCCTGTGTCCCACTCAGTTTCCTGAAGTGCCACGATGAATGGTTCCAGCGCCGGTTGAGAAGTGCTGTTCGCCAGGGGGGCAAGGCATGTGTCAATGATATCTACACCGGCCTCAATTGCTTTCAGACAGGTGAGCGGCGCCATGCCGCTTGTACAATGGGTATGCAGGTGAAGAGGAACCTGAATTTCTTGTTTGAGGGCGGTAATCAATGTATATGTGTCGTATGGAGCCATCAGACCAGCCATATCTTTGATGCATATTGTGTCGGCGCCCATCGCCTCCAGCTCTCTGCACTTGTCCAGATAGTAATTCAGGTTAAAAACATCCCCGCCCATGTGACGTTCCGTAAGTGAATAGCATATGGAGCCTTCAAAGTGTTTTCCATTTGTCTTTATTCTTTCAACGGCGGTTTGAAAGTTCCGGAGATCATTCAGGGCGTCAAAGACACGAAATATGTCTATCCCAACCTCGCAGGCCTTATCGACAAAGGCACGTATCACATCGTCAGGATAATTCCGGTATCCCACCAGGTTTTGACCCCGCAGGAGCATTGAGAACGGCGTCTTTTTGATATAGTTTTTTAAGATCCGGGGACGATCCCATGGATCTTCCTTTAGAAATCGGTGCATCGAATCGAAAGTGGCGCCTCCCCATACCTCCATTGCCCAGAAACCGATTTCATCCATTCGTTCTGCCATGGGGATCATATCTTCGGTCCGCATACGGGTTGCGAGCACCGATTGATGCCCGTCCCGAAAGGTATTATCCTGAATTAAAACGGGTTTTAAAGCAGCCTGTTCGGTGGTAAAATTCATCTCTCCTCCTGTTTTTTGACTATGGGAATAACTTTAAACCATTTCGATGTTAACTTGTTTAAAGAATCTCATCGGTCAAGGTTATCCCCATAGCCAAGACACAATGATCCCAAATTGCCGGGATTATTCGGTTCGATCTCCTAACCCGGATAAACCGGAAATCAAAATTCGCAAATCGGAAAGGATTATAGGATTAAAGTCTGTAGTGTCGTGTCAAGTCTCGAGTGTCATTGCGAGCGAAGCGAATCCACCGAAAACTTTGATCGCTTCGGTGGATTCGTCGCTTACGCTCCTTAACCCACCCTACAAACTTTTGCCAATTTTGCACGAACTTTACAATTAAGGAACTATTATCTAAATCTGGGAGTGACTGGTACCTTTCCAAGTTATAGATTCGGGGAAGCGGGTGAGCTCTTCAGGTTGAGCTCGTGGAGCCGCCCCAATTACAGTGCTTCAGCCATTGCCTGCAATATTTCGTAAGCCGTTGTTCTTTTGTCTTCAGCCTTTATTATAGCACTTCCTATAACAAGTATAGAACTGCTGCAATCCTTTACTGCCAGATCCGGTGTATATAGCTGCTTCTGGCCTGCGCCATGTTTGCCGCCCCATGCTATTCCCGGTGTCACGTATAGAAAGTCGGAGCCGAATTTTTTCTCTAATTCTCCTGCCTTATTTGCAGGACAGACAACACCATCAAGTCCCCATTTCACGGCAAGTTCTGTACGTCTCATCACCAGGTCGTCATAATTGATCCCAAGATTTTGAACAGTTAGATCTTCATCGCTCAGACTTGTTAAAACGGTAACACCTATCACTTTCGGCCGATCAATCCCTTTTACACGGGCTCCCTCATAAGCTCCTTCGAGGGCTTTCTTACACATTGTTTCACCACCGGCAATATGAATATTAAAAATATAAACACCTGGAACGGCACATGCCCTGCCGGCTTCATATACTGTATTCGGTGTGTCATGAAATTTCAAATCAAGGAATATATTTCCTCCCCTGTTATGAATCTCTTCTACAATATTCACACCTTCATTGCCCGCTGCTGTATGAAGCTGTTTCCCTACCTTGAATGTCCCGACATAATCCGAAAGTTCCGCTGCGAGTTCCAGGGCATCCTGTGCTGTTGGCACATCCAAAGCGAGACAAACTCGCTTGCGGGCAATTTTTTCTTTTTCATTCAGTTCACTCATTATTCACAATCCTTTGTGAGAAAGGGGGCAGGTCTCAGCAGTTCACTCAACGTTGGATGCGGAATTATCCAGTTTTGTAATTCTCTTTTACCCATGCCATTTGCCACAGCCATGCTCATCGGCGCGATCAATTCACTTGCCTTATCACCTACAATTGTAACACCAATCAGCCTTCCATCACTAAACAGGGTTTTCACAAAACCATTACCCATTAACTCTGTTCTGGCAATGATATTACCACCATACCCTACTCTTTCCACTTTAATCTTCAGTCCCTGCTCAAGAGCTTTTTCTTCTGTCAGACCGACTCGCGCTACATTCGGATGTGTATAAACAACCGATGGAATAATCTCTTCCCTGCATTTTACCGAACAATCTCCAAAGAGGTTACTGGCAACTGCCCTTCCCTGCGCCATGGCACGATGGGCTAACAAAATTCCTCCCGTTACATCACCAATGGCAAATATATTATCAATATTTGTCATCTGGTAATCATCGACAACAATACCCTTCCGATTATATTGTATTGATAATCTGTCCAGCTCCTCGTTCCGTAACAAGGGTTTTCTTCCTGCACAGATCAATGCATTTTCCGCAACAATTTCTTGTGTCTGATTCTTATGTGTTGATCTTAACATTACCCCATCGCCTGTATCAGTCAAAGATTTCATACTCGTTGAAGTATAGATATCAATGTCGATCTTTTTTAATTCGCCGGTCAGTAATTGAGCCGCATCCTTTTCTTCTGTGGGAAGGACCTGATTCATGAGTTCAACAATCGTGACCTTTACACCAAGTTCGGCCATAAATGTCGCAAATTCAACACCAATAGCACCTCCCCCCACGATGATGGCGCTCCGGGGCAACTTCTCCAGTGCCAGAAAATCCCTTGAATTCAATATACGACCTGAAATCTCTATTCCTGGGATCACCGCGGGTTCTGATCCCCACGCAATCACAATATTTTTTGTCTGTAAATGATCCTTTGTATCGTCGGAGGAAACCACCTCCACTTCACCTGGAGAAAGGATGAAGCCCTCTCCTTCTTTTCTCTCGACACCTGCATCCTCCAGGGTTTCCCGTACGCCTAATGCTGAAACCTTTACCATCTGTTGTTGATGACGTTTCATCATAGGAAAATCAGCAGATATTCCATTTATGGAAATCCCCATTCTCTTTAATTTTCTCGTTTCTGTATATCTCCTGCTACAGGCTAAAAGCGCCTTTGTGGGAATACAGCCACAATGGGTACAGACCCCGCCCCATTTATCTTTTTCTACAATGGCTACCCTGGCGCCCAGGCGAGAAGCATTTTCCGCCACAGCATGCCCACCCGGACCGGCTCCGATAACTACCAAATCATAGTGCATACAAGTTGTGTTTCCCTTCCTTATTCCATAACAGCGGCATGATATGAGCTACGAACCAGTGGGCCCGATTCAACGGACGTAAATCCCACCTGACAGGCAACATGTTTCAGTTCGGCAAATTCATCAGGATGATAATATTTATGAACAGCCCAGTGATTATGTGTCGGCTGTAAATATTGCCCTATGGTCAGGCGTTCACAATGGACATCCGCCAGATCGTTGATCAACTCCAGAATATCTTCCCACTTTTCTCCGAGCCCTATCATGAATCCTGACTTGCTTATAACCTTTCCTTCATAATCGTGTATGCGACGGAGCACTTCCAGAGAAATATCATAATCACCCTGTGGACGAATCTTCTTAAAAAGAGGCCTTACTACCTCCATATTGTGATTGATGACATCCGGTTGTGCTTCTATAATTAGCTCAAGGGCATCCCGATTACCTTGGAAATCGGGAATGAGGACTTCGACTTTGCAGTCAGGATTCTCACAGTGCAGGAGGTTGACACACCGGGCAAAGATTCCCGCCCCTCCATCGGGAAGATCATCTCGCGTGACGGATGTAATGACAATATATTGAAGACCCAGTTCCCTTACGGCCTCGACCAGGCGTTCCGGCTCTTCTCCATCGAGCCCCCTGGGTATTCCGGTCTGAATGTTACAATACCGGCAGTTCCGGGTACATATATCACCCAGAATTAGAAATGTCGCCGTCCCTGAATGAAAACATTCAGTCATATTGGGGCAACGTGCTTCCTGACATACGGAACGGAGATTATAAGCTGCCAAAACCTGTTTTACACGTTTGAACTTTGCCGTATTGGGCAATTTGACTTTCAGCCAATCAGGTTTTCGCAAGATCTGTGTTTCAGTCATTTTTGATACCAGCACACATCAGGTTTTCGCGCCGCCGTCACTTCATCAAGACGCTTCACCGGTGTCGTAAAAGGCGCTGATTTGACAAGATCCGGGGTTTTTTTCGCCTCTTTTGCAATGGAGATCATGGCATCGCAAAAGGCGTCCAGTGTTTCTTTGTTTTCCGTCTCGCCGGGTTCGATCATAATGGCTTCCGGCACAATCAGAGGAAAATATATGGTTGGCGGGTGGAAGCCATAGTCAAGAAGCCTCTTGGCAATGTCAGACGTATGTACCCCGCTTTCCTTAACCTGCCTTCTTCCCGAAAACACACACTCATGCATGCAAATCCTGTCAAAGGGTAAATCATAAAACGACTTCAACCTCTCTTTAATATAATTTGCATTCAGCACCGCTATATCACTTGTTTTCTTCAGCCCTTCCGGCCCCAGTGTCCGCAGATAGGCATAGGCCTTTACCATTACGTTAAAATTACCATAAAAGGCTTTAACCCGTCCGATACTGTCCGGACAATCGTAATTCCATTTATACCGGTTATCTACTTTCATAATCCGGGGAATCGGCAGGTATGGAACCAGACGCTTCACAACACCTACCGGACCGCTTCCGGGACCGCCGCAGCCGTGAGGCGTAGAAAACGTTTTGTGCAAATTCAATTGAATTACGTCAAACCCGAGATCACCCGGTCGGGTCTTGCCCATAAAGGCATTGGCATTAGCTCCATCACAATAAAGGAATCCTCCCTTAGCATGGATAATCTCCGCGACCTCTTCTATGTTTCGCTCAAAGAGTCCCAGGGTATTAGGATTCGTCAGCATAAGACCTGCCACGTCTTCCGTCATTAATTCGCGCAGATGACCAATATCCACGCCCCCTTCGCTGTTGCTGGACACAGTAACGGCCTGATACCCGCAGTGTGCACCCGATGCGGGATTCGTTCCGTGGGCCGCGTCAGGTATCAGAATCTTGCTGCGTTTTTCTCCCTTTTTATCAAAGTACTTTTTAACCAGCATGATACCCGCCAGTTCGCCATGTGCCCCGGCTGCCGGCTGCATTGTAAACTCGGCCATTCCGAAAATTTCACTGAGATATCGCTGCAATTCATAAATGATCTGCAAATTACCCTGAGAAAATTCAGTGGGGGAATAAGGGTGGAGAAATGTAAACCCGGCAAGCCGGGCTACATCCTCGTTGATCTTGGGGTTGTATTTCATTGTGCAGGAACCAAGGGGATAAAAACCCACGTCAACGCCGAAATTGCGTCTGGACAGAGCCGTATAGTGACGAACCAGATCTATTTCTCCTACTTCCGGCAAATCAACATCACCCCGCAGAAGGTGTTTGTCGATGACCTCCTCAACAGATACCTCGGGCACGTCGCTCTTCGGAATGGTTGAAGCCCTGCGTCCCGGACAACTTTTTTCAAAAATCAGTTCCATTTATTTTCTCCTGAACCGAACAAGCCGGAACTAAACAAGATATATTTTTATCAATGTCATTGACTTAAGCGATTCTACTATTAATCACCACGAAGAGCACAAAGCCTTTTTTCTTTATCTTCGTGTTCTTCGTGATAAAAAACTACAGTAACAAGATTTTTTATTTTTCAGCAGCAATCGAAATCACTCTGTCAATATCTTTTTTACTCAGCATTTCTGTGGCACATAAAAGCAAAGTATTTTTAAGCTCGGGGTATTCTTTCTCCAACTTATAGCCACCAATGATGCCCTGGCTCTGCAATCTTTGATTTACAGCTCGCGAATCAGGACAACGAATAACAAATTCGTTGTAAACTGGCCCGGGGAATGCAGCTTCCCATCCCTTAAACTTTGAGAGCCTCTTTTTTAAATATTGCGCCTTCTGTACATTAAGTTCTGCAAGTTTCTTGAGATTTTTCCCCAGACTTACCAGATAAACAGTGGCTGCAAGAGCGCACAGAGCCTCATTAGTACATATGTTGGAGCTTGCCCGTTCCCGCCGGATGTGCTGTTCCCGTGTCTGCAGTGTAAGCACGAAACTCCTTTTGCCCTCTTTATCGACAGTTGCGCCGGCGAGCCTGCCGGGAATCTTCCTTAGAAATTTGTCAGTGCTTGCAAAAACTCCCAGATAAGGCCCCCCGTAATTGAGGGGATTGCCGAAACTCTGTCCTTCTCCGACAACGATATCCGCACCTGATTCACCGGCGGGTTTTAAAATACCGAGAGAGGTTGCGTCAGTAAATCCTGAGACGAGTAAAGAACCTTTTGCATGCACCACAGACTCGATCACCGAAATATCCTCAATGACTCCGAAGAAGTTGGGACTCTGAACCAGAACGGCAGCGGTATTCTCATCCACTGCTTCCTGCAAGGCATCTTTATCAATCCGGCCGGAGCCGGAGTAGGGAATTTCTACTACTTCATATCCACCGGCCCAGCAGTAGGTACTGACCACTTGCCGGTACTCCGGGTGAACAGACCGAACCATAATGATCTTATTGCGGTTAAGAGTCCTGGCAGCCAGTACGGCAGCTTCCGCCATAGCCGAAGCGCCGTCATACATGGAGGCATTGGCAACCTGCATGCCCGTCAGCTTTGCGATCATTGTCTGATATTCATAGATAGCCTGCAGAATGCCCTGGCTGATCTCTGCCTGGTAGGGTGTATAGGCCGTGTAAAACTCGGAACGGGAAATAATATGTCCCACGACGGAGGGAATATAATGATGATAAGCACCCGCTCCGGTGAGTGTAACATCAGGAATGGAATTTTTTGCGCTGATCTCATTCATCAGCCCTGAAATTTCCTGTTCCGACAGAGAAGACGGCAAATCAAGTAATTCTTTCAGCCGGTATCTCTCCGGGATATCGACAAACAGTTCATCGAGAGATTCAATACCCGTAATCTGCATCATCTCCTTCAGATCATCCGGGGCATGAGGTATGTAATCCATACGGAAATCCTTTCTTCAACAAAGGAACAAGGGTTAAGGACAAAGGACAAAGGACAAAGGATCAAGGTTCAAGGTTCAAGGTTCAAGGGAAAGCCTTTAGCCTTTGGCCCTCAGTCCTCATTGCTCATTGCTCAACCCTCATAGCTCATTGCTCAGTCCTTGCGGCTTCGCCGCATCAATGTTCTTCTTCGTCAATTAAGACGGTATAAGCGGACGCGTCCATGAGGTTATTCAGTTCGGATGGATCATCCATTTTAATTTTTGCTATCCAGCCCTTACCAAATGCGTCCTGATTTATGAGCTCCGGCTGATCCTCCAGGGCATCGTTCACTTCGACTACTTCACCGCTAACGGGAGAGTAAACATCTGAAACCGATTTTACAGATTCTACAACTGCCACGGGCTCAGCTTGTTCTACCTTTTTTCCCGTTTCCGGAAGCTCGACGAAGACAATATCCGTCAGTAATTCCTGAGCATGATCGGTAATGCCCATGGTAATTGTTCCATCTCCATTATCTTTCGCCCATTCGTGTTCTTTTGAATACCTTCTATCATCCGGATTCGGTTTGGCCATTATATTCTCCCTTTATTTTTTCCTTTTATAAAAAGGCAGTTTTACAATCTTTGCCTTTGCCTGCTTATTACGAATTTGGATACTGATTTCAGTACCCGGTTCCTTACAGGATACTGGAACAAAAGCCATCCCGATTGCCTTGTTTACCGTTGGGGCAAAGGTACCCGATGTTACCGCTCCTATTTCCCGGTCATTCTTGAATACTTTGTATCCGTGTCTCGCAATGCCCCTCTCTTCCATCTCGAAACCGACCAGTTTTCTTTCCACTCCTTTTTTCTTTTGCTTTCTCAAAATATCCCTGCCGACAAAGTCCTTTTCCAGATTCGTCACCCAGCCATAGACAACCTCAAATGGTGTTGTGGATTCATCCATATCACTCCCATACAGCATCATCCCGCATTCCAGACGTAAAGTATCCCTCGCACCTAATCCAACAGGTTTTAAGCCATATTCAGCGCCTGTCTCTAAAAGCCTGTCCCATACCTCCCCTGTTCTTTGTGCCTCTACATAAATTTCAAAGCCATCTTCACCTGTATAGCCGCTGCGTGATATCAATGCCGGGATATCCAGTATTTGTGATTCCATGGAATTATAAAACTTCAAGGGGGTCAGATCATGGGAAACCAGCTTTTGAAGAATAATCTCAGCCCGGGGACCCTGTATATCAAGCTTACCCGTCTTATCTGTAATATCGATAATTTCAACACCGGTAAGTCCTTTTTTTTCTTTCGCTTTCAGTATCCAGTCCAGGTCTTTATCCTTTGTGCCGGCATTTGTTATAAGACGATAATGGTCCACGGCAAGCATGTAAACCGTCAGATCATCAATAATCCCGCCCTTTTCATTTGTCATCACGCTGAGCCTCATCTGACCGATTCCCTGCCCTTCAAGATTTCTCGACATCACCCATTGCAGCAAATCAAAGGCCAAAGGACCCTTTACATCTATTTCCCCCATGTGACAAATGTCAAAAAGCCCGGCAGCATTTCTCGTTGCATGATGTTCCTCCATGACACTTGTATACTGAACAGGCATAGCCCAACCGCCGAAATTGATAATTCTGGCACCCAATTTCACATGATGATTATACAGGGAAGTTTTTCTCATTTCTGTTTCCTTTCAGGATCAGAACAGGCAACCATGGAAATTCCGTATCTGGAAATGATTGGTTATAAAGAATTGAGAGCACTACAAAAACCTGCCTGGCAATGCTCTAAAATAAGAATTGATAAATGCTTCGCTTGCGCCTGATAACCCCAGCTCAAAATATTTGTGTGCGTACGATACTATAAGGTCTGCAATATTTCAAGGTGTAAATTTGACGGCTTCGCAAAAAGTCGGCAAGTCACTCCTTTGTCATTCTGGAGATAGCGAAGAATCTGATATCATTGAGATTATTCGTCGCTCTGCTCATCAGAACGACACTGTATGGGCTCTTTACGAATTTACCAAATTTGAATTAGCTGTTTTCATTAACCATCGTTCTGTGTTATCAAGTGATAAAAAATGGGGGTTATACACAACATGAAGGTACATCTTGATTGTATACCATGCTTCCTCAGACAGGCATTGCAGGCAGCAAGGTTTGCCACAAACAATGAACAGAAACATGAAGATGTGTTGAGGGCTTCTCTTGAAGCTATTGCCGAAAGCAATTGGCACGCTACACCATCAGAAATAGGGATAACGGTCCATTTCACCGTCATGGATGTTCTCGGCATAAAGGACCCTTACCGAGATAAAAAAATAAAGAGTAACGCTATTGTGCTTGATATGTATGAGTATCTACAAAAAGAGATTGGAAATAACAATGATCCTGTGGATAAGGCCATACGGTTTGCCATTGCGGGAAATATCATGGACTATGGTGCAAAGTCAGAATTCAATATTCATGATACGCTACAAAGATTGAAGCATGAGAAATTAAAGATCGATCATTCAATGGAATTAAGGCATGACATAAAAAACATGGACACAATAGCATATCTGACAGACAATGCGGGTGAAATTGTATTTGACAGGCTTCTCATGGAAACAATTGACAAAACGTATGGCAAAAAAAAGTGGCATGTATTCGTCAAGGCCAGACCAATTATAAACGATGCAACTCTTGATACTGCAAAACAGGCCGGTCTGAGTGGTGTTGAAAACATAATAATAGATGTTATCGATTTCGGACGGGATTATGACGACAGAATAGCCCCGGCTTTTCTCGAAAAGCTCGCGACATACGATGTGGTGATATCAAAGGGTCAGGGAAACTATGAGGCCCTCAGTGACGTCAGTGGCATAAATCTCTATTTTCTCCTTATGGCAAAATGCCCCGTAATAGCAAGAGATATCGGTGTCGAAACGGGGGATATCCTGGCAATACGGCAAGGACCGAGCAACGAGCAATAAGGATTAAAGGCGAAAGGTTTTTCCTTGAACCTTGTACCTTGAACCTTGTACCTTGTACCTTAAACCTTGTACCTTGTACCTTGTTCCTTGTACCTTGATCCTTTGTCTTTTCACCTAACACGTTTGCCATCCTTAAATTGGCCTACATATTTGCGACCGTCGGGATAGATCATAGTGCCCCGTCCATTAAACCGACCATCTTCCCACTGACCTGTATATTTACTGCCGTCAGGATATGCAGCCGTTCCATTTCCGTTACACTTGCCATCTTTAAACATCCCAATATATTTTGTTCCGTCGGGATAGGTTAAAGTGCCCGTCCCATTATACAAACCATTCTCAAATTGACCCATATATTTTCTTCCGTCAGGATAAAAAAGAGTCCCTTGTCCACTACATTGACCGTCTTCCCACTGACCCGTATATTTGATGCCATCCGAGTAGGTCATAGTCCCCTGTCCATTTATCTTATCATCTTCCCACTCACCGACATATTTTCTGCCATCAAAAAAAATCATAGTACCTTGCCCACTAATCTTATCGTTTTCCCATTGACCCGTATATTTACTACCGTTGGACAAGGTTATCGCCCCCTGCCCGTTACGCTGATCATTACTCCACTGACCCACATATTCATTATTATCAGGGTATTTCATGGTTCCCCGCCCACTACGCTGACCATCCTTCCAATGGCCCGCATACTTACCGCCATCGGAATAGGTTAAAATTCCCTGCCCGGTAATTACATTGGCCTCAAACTGGCCCGCGTATTTCCTGCCGTCAGGATAAGTAATAATTCCCTGTCCGGCAATCTTATTATTCCTAAACTCTCCTTCATATTTACTGCCGTCAGGATAAGTCATAGTTCCGTGTCCATTTACACAATCGCCTTTCACGCATTCAGCAAACGCACCCAGCGGTGAAAAACAGATGAATAACAATAAAAACGTCAAAAATGCTCTCATTATTTTGGTCTCCCTTTTGTTTTTAACTATTTTCTACCAGATCTCATTAAATATCAAGCTATACTTAAATTTTAAAACTTGAGATTAATTTTTGAACTGGTATTATACTCCCGCATTCGCGAAGTGACGTTACAAGGAGCAAGGGGCAAGGACAAAGGGGCAAGGTGCAAGGTTCAAGGAAAAACCTTTAGCCTTTAACCTTTAACCTTTAACCTTTTACCTTGAGCCTTTAACCTTTTGCCCTTAGCCCTTAGAAGGAGATAAATAATGACCCATCCGAAACTTGTTGGATCGATGATGAAACCTGAATTTTACCCACATAAACCAGACTCTGTCGAACTTATTCAGACCCATATTTCTTTTATCTTTATCTCTGGAGATCTGGTGTATAAGATAAAAAAACCTGTCGATTTTGGTTTTCTCGATTTTACTACCTTAGAGAAAAGACGTTTTTACGTTAATGAGGAGCTCAGGCTGAACAAACGGTTCTCCCCTGATGTGTACCTCGGTGTTATCCCAATATCAGAGTTGAACGGAACTCTTATTCTCAATAATAAATCCAATATCATAGAGTATGCTCTCAAGATGACGCGGATAAATGAAAATCACATGCTTTACAAACTTTTAGAATCGGACAAGGTAACAAAAGATACAATGAAACGTGTGGGTAAACATCTCGCAAGAGTGTACAAAAGTATACCAAGTGACAAAAAATCGCAATCATTCGGCAAACTGGACACAATATCCACCAATGTAATAGAAAATTTTGACCAAACAAGAAAGTATATCGGGAGGCCAGTATCTGATAAGGTCTTCAATGCCATAGAACGGTGGAGCAAAACCTTCATGAAGAATAATAAGGCCCTGTTCGATAAGAGGATAGAGCAGGGCTGTATAAAGGATTGCCACGGTGATCTCCACCTGCAGCATATATGCATAGAGGACAACAATATATTTATATTCGATTGTATAGAATTTAACGAGCGGTTTCGTTTCGGTGATGTCGCATCTGATGTCGCATTTTTGTCAATGGATCTCGATTATAATGGCAAGAATGAGCTTGGCAATACTTTCGTAGATGCATATATTAAAGCTTCCGGAGATACCGGGATGAAAGAAATGCTTCTTTTCTATAAGGTTTACCGGGCATATGTCAGGGCAAAAGTTACATCTTTCATGCTTGATGATGAGAGCATCGGCGATTCAGACAGAGAAAATGCTTTCAGAAACGCAAAGAAATATTACGATCTTGCATATGAGTATGTAAACTGAAGGTTAAAGGATAAAGGCAAAAGGTCAAAGGTTTTTCCTTGAGCCTTGATCCTTTGTCCTTGCACCTTGTACTCTATTCTGCAAAAAATGGAGTTTTTACATGAGAGAAAATTTTAAGACATATATTGATAAGGAAATTGGAAATGATGCGGTTTTGATTGCCTGCGGACTTCCTGCAACTAAGAAAAGCGGAACTATGGAGATTATAGCACGGCTTAAAAGTTACAAGATATTACAAACCGACCTGATACGCCGTGAAGTTCTGAAAGATGAAGACATCTTCAGCGAAAAGATTGCCTCCGACATGGATAAGAGAACCCTCGTTTATAACAAAATGTTTTCTATGGCAGATGCTCTCGCATCCCAGGGAGAAGGGGTTATTCTTGATGCTACCTTCATTACACAATCACTCAGGGGAAAAGCTGCCGGGATAGCCGCTAGAAATCATAAAACATTTATTATCCAGCAGACACAATGTCCTGAGGAACAGTCTCTTGACAAGATATCTGAAAGAAACAGAGAAAACTATGAGTCCAATGCCCTGACAGAACAGGCTTACCTGAATAACAAGAAAAGATTCGAGCCAGTAGATCTTGATGATCTTAAAAGATTGTACCCCGAATTGAAGATAATATATCTCGTAGTAGATACTACCTCCGATTCGGAGGATGAATGGTTGGTGATTGACAGCGTTACTCGATAGAAGAAGAACAGGGGTCAGGGGTCAGCAATTTATTAGCAGTACATAATGTTTTTATTCCGACTTCTGATTTGTTTCTTCTGCAATAAGCCTCTTTGTTTCCCTGATAAAATAACTTGTCTTGTAATCCATCCCAAGATTCGCATATTGTTTTGAAACAGTTTCAAATCTCTTCAGGGCGGCATTATATTTCTTTATTTCGAAATAGAACTGACCTACATAAAATTCATGCTCACCAAGCCTTCTTCTGCATTCTCTTAGCCTCTTTTCTGCCATAAAAGAAAACTTGCTGCTGGGAAAGCGTGTAATAAGTCTTTCAAATTTTCCCCTTGCTTTTTGTGCTTCAGATTGATCTCTGTCTATGCCACTCATATGTTTGTAGTGGCACATTCCAACTTGATACATAATATAAGGAAGATTCTCATAATTAGGATGCATATTCATAAAATCTTCATAACTCATTTCTGCTTCCAGATAATCCCCGTTGCTGAAGAATGCATCGGCAATTCCTATCTCAGCCATTATTGCCAATTTACTTAACGGATATTCTTCCTGCACTCTTTGAAAAGATTCAATCGCCTTTTTATACTTTTCTTTGTGATAATTTTCATATCCTTTCTGGTATATGGCTTCCGGAGTGCCACGGCCAATAGATTCTCTGCTAAACCAGGCACATCCAAACAGTATTGAAATAAGAGCAACTATGAGAAGAAAAATTTTTACATGTCTAAAATGCACTTTTATTGATTCCTTATTGATGTTTGGGTTTTGTCATTTCCCGTTAATTTTATAACACTTTCTTAATAAATTCTTCAAGGCGTTCCTTAGGCACAAGACCAATTAAAGTATCATGAGGCTTACCGTCTTTAAACAACATGAGGGTCGGTATACTTCTTACACCATAAGCCGTTGCAGTAGCCGGGCTTTCATCAACGTTGAGTTTCACTACCTTGATTTTATCTTTATATTCCTCCGCAAGCTCCTCTACAATAGGCGCTATAGCAAGACAGGGACCACACCACGGCGCCCACAAATCGATTAAGACAGCTTTTGCAGATTTGATAACTTCTTCTTCAAAATTACTGTCATTTACATGAACCAACAAATCTTCCTTGCCCATACTATTCCCCTTTTCAACTTCACTGTACATTAACTTTTTAATATTGTCATATATTCTTAAATTAAAAACAATCACGAAAGCACGAATTTAGGGACTGAAAATTAATATTTATCTTTTCTATCGCATCAAGCTACTGAAAATTAAACTTTATAGATTTCACATCGTCCTTAAAATGATCGGGGTCATCCGTGTAATCTGCGAAATCTGTGGATTACATTTTCTTTTTCGTGTTTTCGTACTTTGGTGATAAAAAAATATGCCAAACTAACCTGAGATAAAAATGGCTATTCCGGCATATTTTTTTCAGACAACGATAAAGAGATTATTCAAGTACAACCAGTACCTGACTTGTATCTACTTTATCACCTTCTCCTACTTTTATTTCTTTAACGGTACCATCTGAAGGAGCAACAATGGGATTTTCCATTTTCATTGCTTCTAGAATAACCAGCTCATCGTCTGCGCTCACCTTATCTCCAACCTGCGTAATAACCTCTAAAATCGTTCCCGGCATGGGAGCTAACACATCCGCCATTTATACATCCTCCTTTATCTTTATTTAACTTTACATCACTCGAAGTCTGGCAACATATTACTTTATTCCCGGAAATGTCAAGATAAAATTAAGTGTGTGACAAAAATACTGGGGTTTTGACAGATCATTTCATTCATGCTAGACATAGGAAAATTTGTCACTAAAGAGTCAAAAATTGAAACAACACTGCGAATGGAATTTCGAGAAAATAATAGAAATAATCAATAAGTTAAGGTCTCCCGGCGGATGTATGTGGGACATGCAGCAGAACAAGGAAGACGTGGCAAAATATCTAATAGAAGAGGCTTACGAGGTCTTTGACGCAATTGATATGGGCACACCTGATGATCTGAAAGAAGAACTTGGTGATCTTCTCTTTCAGATTCTTTTTTTGGCAAAAATCTCTGAGGAAACCGGTGAATTTGATATATATGATGTAATAAAAGAAATTTCAGTGAAGATGATCCGACGGCACCCACATGTTTTTGGCAACAAAAAGGTCAAAAATGTCGAGGAAATTAAATCTAACTGGGAAGATATAAAAAAATACAAGGAAGGTAAAATACATAAAGAGGGCTTCCTGCTCCAAAATATTCCGCGCTCCATGCCATCCCTCTTAACGGCAAAAAAGATTACTGAAAAAGCATCGGGAGCAGGTTTTGACTGGAAAAATACAGAAGGCGTTATTAAAAAGATTGAAGAGGAAATGCAAGAGCTTAAGGCGGCCATTCACAGCAAAAATGAAAAGCAAATAAAAGATGAAACAGGTGACATCTTTTTCACCCTGGTAAATTTATGCAGGTTTATCAACGTTGATCCTGAAGATGCGCTCAGATCCACCACAAACAAATTTATTAAGAGATTTTCTTATATCGAAAAGAAGCTGAAATATGAAGGCAAAGATCTTTTTGAAACCACTCTTACAGAAATGGATCGCCTCTGGGATCAATCTAAGAAAAACGAAACATAGTCGATGAATGCCGGTAACTTAAGAATACTCAACGGCACTTTCTGTGACATTTTTTGCCACGAGGAAAACAAAGGACGCAAAGAGAAAAAAATGTTTTTGTGGTCTTCGTGTTCGTAGTGTGATTAATAATCACGTAAGTTAATGACATTAAGGATTTGATAACAATGAAATTTTTTCTTTGCGTTCTTGGAATGGTTTTGATAATCGAGGGGCTCCCCTATTTTGCCTTTCCCGAACAGATTAAAACCTACCTTTTAAAAGTGTCTGAAATCCCCGACGGTACACTGAGAATCTTTGGATTCTTTTCCGTTCTTGGCGGTCTGATGCTTGTTTATTTCGGAAAGAATTAGCCACAGACCCACGCAGACGTACACA
>JGI24025J20009_10000926_pt1 | contig 22640 bp, 22 predicted proteins | sample Cruoilmetagenom3_FD_20009 | JGI IMG/M metagenome (IMG submission 20009) | reverse complement strand
ATTTAAGCCCTTTAGCCAATAATAAAATTGAAATTGTACTTAAAGGAAAGGGGACAATTGTTGGAGTTGGAAATGGTAACCCACAATCTTTTAAACCATTTAAGTCTAATTATGTAAATCTTTTTTACGGTAAGGCTATGATTATCTTATCAGCGAACTTTGAAAAAGGGAATACAACAGTAATTGCTAAAACAAAAGGGGCGAATAAAGATTCAGTTGTAATTAAATTTAACTGATTCAGTAAAAAAAAATAAAACCCTAATAATCATTTGATTATTAGGGTTTTTGCGGAGAATGAGGTTCTTCCACCTACCTTGTAACACTAGTGTTTATAGTACTTCCCAGAGGTTAACTTTTTAGGGTAACCAATAGGGTAACTCTCGTTGTTTTACTTCTAATTTCTTCAATGTATAATTGAAATGCTAATATAGTGTAATTCTTAACAATTATATCACAAGGTGCTTAATTGAATAAGTAGGAACAGAACCCCCGAAGTTTTTAGGAACAGAACTCTAGAAGTTATTTTTGCCAATAATTTCAATTATAAAATAGAATCAATTTCATTTAGTTTTCAAAATTATTTACAGGGAATGCGAGGGAATCCCTCGCTATACCTAGAGATTTCTCAGATATTTGCAGTGTAAATAATTAGTAACAATTTAAAACAATAAATTATGAAAACAAAAGAAGTAGTATTATCACAAGAAGAAATGGTAGAAGCATTAAACAACTTTTTAATCAAAAGTTATATTGCTAATGGCATAATTAAAGTAACACCTAAAAGTGTAAAGAAGGAACTAAATTTTAATATCACAAAAGAAATATTAAATGATGAAATAATGTCAATGCGTTGTTGTGGGATTGAATTAGAAATTCAAGCACAATGTGAATTAGATAATCAAAATGATTTTTTAAAATATTATGATAAAGTATCTAAGAAAATTACAACTTTTGATTTCTCAAAATATGAGAGTATGACTATTGAAGAATTACGTTCTTACTTATTAGTGTGGGATGAAAATGTTATAGATAGTAATGTAAGAGGTGAAAATTTAATTAAAGATAAAGTTGAAAGGGCATGTGTTGCAGTGTATTCAATTCCTAAGGGAGGTACATATATTTCTAAAAATAGAGACTCGGATATTGATAACATGTTAGAAAGAATTAGTGAAATGAGTGTCAACAATGAATTAAGTGAAGAAAATAGAGCAAAGTTGTTAAAGGCACTAGTGTAATTGCAATGTACAATTGAAGTATAAATAATTAGTAACAATTTAAAATAATAAATTATGATAGAAAAAAAATTAAATTTCGAATTAACAGAAAAAAATGGTGATTATGGTATTATTTTTAACGGTTCTGAACCAGTTGCTTTTGCAATGTTCAATAAGGATGATTTTTCGTTGTCTGTTGCCTTTAAAAAGGGAGAACGTGATAAGTATTTAACAGGAGAGGTTATTGTATCTGTGTATTCTAAAACCAATTATCTTTATGGCTCAATAGATTACAGCGTAATTGAGAATGATAATATAGTTAATGAGCATACTAAAAGATATGTTGAATTAAATAACTAATCTTCGCACTTTTTATAAAGTCGCTGAACTTGGATAGGTTTAAATTGCTTACCTCGTCTGGTAGTGTATTGTAATTTGTTTAGTTTGTCAGCTATAGCTTGAAAGGTCATTCCTTCTTTGCGTGCTGAACAAATTACATCCATTGCTTGAATGTTATTCTTATTATTAAGTGCGTTTTCTTTAATTTTTTGAACACCTAGTTTTTGATATTCACCAAAACCGTTAGGGTTTCCTAAGCGTACTTGACCGTCAATAGGAGTCATTGTAGAGCCATCTTTATTAATGTAAATACCTTTATCAATTTTATCTTTTTTTACTTTAAGGGCATCCTTAATACGCTTAGAAATAACTTCAGCTTCATTCTCAGCAATTACAGATAAAATTTGGATAGTTAACTTATTAGCGCTTGGATTATCGCAACAAATAAAATCAACACCAGCATTGAATAGAGCTGAGGTGAATTCAACATCACGAGCTAATCTGTCAAGTTTAGCAACTATTAAGGTTGCCTTATTTGATTTAGCTAATTCTATAGCTTTATAAATTTCAATACGTTTTTTTTTACGTGTTCCAGTTTCTATCTCTGTAAATACCCCAACAAGATTTCCTTTATCATTAACATGATTTGCGACTGCATTTTTCTGAGCTTGAAGTCCAAGCTCAGAATTTCCTTGTTTTTGAGTTGATACTCTATAGTATGCTACAAATTTTTTCATTATGCTACGTGTTTACCTTCAATGAAATCAATAATATCTACTAACATATCACAATATACTCCTTCTATGGTTTTGATTACTTCACGGTTTTTATTTGTGAATACTACTGTATATGTATCAGACCAATCTAATTTAATTGTTACCCAGCCTTTATGAGTTAGACCGTTTACTTGAAAGCTTAATCCACCTATTGTAGATTCAGTTTCAGATAAAGAACAAAATGATTTTGCTCCCCATGCCATTAAGGCAGATTTATCTTGATATTTAATTTGGTTTAAAATTGTTCTTGCGATTTGTACAGGCGTATTTTCCATGACTAAGTTTTTAAGTTAATCAAAGATAATACTTTTATAACAAATTGCAAACTAATGTATGCGGTTTGTTATAAAAAATATATTATTCTATTTATGCTGTTGTTAAATGATTTTGAAATATTTCAGAAAAGGATTTGATAAACGTGTAAACTAATTTAATATAAAAAAGTCTATTCTTTCATATCAAATAATTTAGCTCTTATTTCAAGAGTCTTTTTATCATTTGGATTTATAAAAACAATATAATTAGCTATTCCAAGTAGATGACTAATGTAATTAGATTTTGTACATTCAATTTTGGCTAGATGATTTTCTAATCCATATTTTTCAATATAGTACATGGCTTGTCTTAATTCATCTCGTTTCTTTCTAGGTACTTGAATTTTTTTATTTACGACTATACCAGAAATAATTTGTTGTTGACTTTGTTTTTTTTCTATTGTTTTATCTTTATTCAACGTAAGACCTAACTTTTTAAGTTCATTTGTAACTAACTTAACAAGTTCATCCTTATTGATATCTCCAGAAAAAGCTAAATCATCAGCGTATCTTGTATATTTTATTTGTACCTTTTTTCCATCTATTAGTTTAGGTTTGCAATAATTAGATATCTCATTATCAAATGGAAGCATCAATATATTTGAAATTCTGGGACTGGTTGGTGCACCTTGAGGTAAACTGTTATTTAATGTGCATAGTCTCGATATAAGGTTAGAGACCAAAGGAGAATATCCTTTATCAATAAATAGTTTTTCCACCTTGTCAGGTGTGATATTATTAAAAAAGTTTTCAATATCTAAGGTAAGGACACTTTTCTGATTTTTATGGTATTTTACATGGTCTTTAATACTTCTATTAAATGTATATGCCTTTGCATAAGCACTTATGGGTATATTATTTAAAATGTTGTCTAAAATCCATTTCTGAATTTCTTTTAAACTTGGTAATGGTTCATTAATAAACCTTGAACTACCATTTTTTTTAGGAATAGAATATTTTCTGTAAAAGAATTCTGTACTATTAGTTTTTATAGCTCTTCTAATAAAATTACTGTTATAACCAACTAGAGCAGAAAAATGTGAAAGATTATATATTACAGGAAGTCTCTTATTATATAGAGGTTCTGCATAAACCAAACATTTATTTAATTCATCAGCAGAATAGCCATAATTTAAAGCTTTATCAGTAAATTCTTTTTTATAAGTGTCGAATTTAATCATAACATATTTTCCATTAGAACGGGGGACTTAATAGGCGCCCCCATTCGGAATAAACAAGGGATGGTGAAGATTAATATCTATTTTTCATAGATTTAATCTTTATCAGACCTTGTTTTGCTTGAAAGAATGTTCTCTAATAGATGGTGACTCACCACCCAAATTTTTTTTCAAAAATGGAGTTCATTTCTACTTGGTAAATATACTTCATTTTCTTTTAATTTAACAATTCTACTTTTATTTTCTGGTACAATCCATTTTTCAGAACCAATTAATTTATTTTCTTTAAAATTGGATTCTAACCATTTTTCTCCATCTTCACTTAAAATTAAAGAGCCTTCTTTCTCTACAACATATCCTTTTTCTACGATATCAGTAGTCATGTTTGCTATTTGACCGTAGCTGAATCCATCTTTTAAAAGTTCAGTTATACTACCGTTTTTTTGAATAATTAGTAGCATTTTAATTATAGTAGTTTCTTCCATATCATGTAATTTATTATCTAGGAAAAGGAGCTTTCCATTTTTCAGTTTTATCAATTTGTGCTTGAAACCAATATATTGGAAAGGTATTATTTGGAGTTCTAGTCATTGTTACTAATCCTTCCGAAGATTTATAACCAAATTTATATTTAGCTTCAAACTTGGGGTCTAATTCTAAAATTTTCTCTATACTTTTCATTAATTCAATATTTCTATTTAATTCTTTACCCTCATATTTATCTGAAATACCTTTTCTTCTAATGATGTCAGTAAGAACCTCATAGCCCTTGCCATTTATAACTTTTAGCCCTGTTTCTTGACATACTAAAGAAGCTACAAAAAGTGTCTCATTATCATAGTGTTTTATGTTTAAAACTTCATTTAACGCTTCTAGAGCTGTATCTCCTGAACCAATATAGTCATCTATTAATAAAATAGGGTTTTTCCGATTCTTTAATGTACTGACTTTTGGTAATCTGTCTAAACTATCAATTATTCTAAAAGTAGTATTTGAAAATATGTCAGAATATTTTAACAGTGGATTTTGACAGTTATAAGCTACAGTTCCTGAACTTTTAGTTTTATTTGCATCTCTATCTGATTTAGCCAAAAGTGGGATTATATATACCGTATCTAAATTTAAGAATTGATAATTTGATAGTTTTAATAAGGTGTTTTTTAAATGTTTATAATAGTCCGAACTTCTCAACCATAAAAAATCACTTGTCAAATCTTTAACAAGTTCATGCTGATTAGAATCTAACTTCTCCATAAATAGACAATAATTTTCAAAAAAATTATTGAATTCATCCATGCCAACCCAACCTTTTTCTTGAAATATTTTTTTTAAGTTAACTGTATCTAGAAAACTATATTTTGATTCAACCTTTTTTCTCATTTATTCAATCGTTGATAAACTTTCTTTAACATATAATCTTTTACTAATCCACCAAAATCTTTATCATCCATCATTTTTGAAAAGATGTCTTGATTTTGCTCCATCCTTCCAATAAGTTTATCCATAAAAGCATCATCAAAACCAAATTTAAAGTTTTCCATGGTATTGCTTTTAGCTTGTTCAGATAACGTGGCTGATAAAACTAACTCTTCTTCAATTTGGTCAAAAAACAGTTTATCCGCTTCATTAAATTCTGTTCCAAATCTATTATTCAATACATTTATAATTTCAGATAATGCTTCTTGCTCTTCCTTGTTTAGTCGAATTCCAGCTCCATCTATACCTTCTAACCCATATTCGCCATTACTTTCCATAGCTATATTTTGTTCAGATATACGCTGTAATCTATAATATTCCAAAGATACCTCATCGCCAAGTTGAAATCTATCACTTTGATTTTTACGTGGTAATTTCTTCAATAAAAATCTAGAATAAGTAAATAGCTTTTCAAGTTCTACATCGCTAAACGGCATAATCTGCGTTAAAAATGAATACAATCTGGTAAAGGTTTGTAAGGCATGTTTAAAATTATCTTGTGTAATTTCTGTTCCAATAACATCGTCTTTACTATTCTCTTCTGGCAACTGTTTAAAGCGTTCTACTGCTGGGTCTATAAAAGCGTTAAGTTTGCCTTGTTCTTTTACATTTAAAGCTCTTGAAGATTTAAAGAATACATTACAGAAATTATCAATTTCAGATTCCCAGATAATTTGACCTTTTTCAATTTCAGCTTTTAAATCATATAGTTGATTTGGGTCTGTAGTTCCTTCAACGGTTGTTAATTCATAATATGGTTGAAATGAATTTAATATTTCTTCGGTATCATTAACAAAATCTAAAATAAAAGTATCTTCTTTTCCAGCGTGCATTCTGTTTAATCTAGATAATGTTTGCACACATTTTACTCCAGACAACTTTTTATCTACATACATTGTATGCAATAGTGGTTGGTCGAATCCTGTTTGGTATTTATCGGCAACTATTAGTAATTGGTATTCGGCAGAAGCAAACTTCTTTGGTAATTCCTTTTCTTTGAATCCGTTTAGTTCTACTTCAGTTACACCTTCTGGATATGTATCGTAAATCACTTTTCCAGAAAATGCTACTATAGATTTAATATCTGTATAACCTTTGTCATTAATATATTTATCAAATTCTTCTTTATAACGTACCGCATGTAATCTAGAACCAGTTACCAACATAGCTTTGGCTTTACCACCAATTTGTTTAGATACAACTTGCCTAAAATGCTCAATAATAACTTCGGTTTTTTGTGCTAAGTTATGTGGATGTAAAGACATGAAACGACCAATAGCTCTAGATGCTTGCTTTTTATTAACTTTTGGGTCATCTTCAATTTCTTTAGATAATTTGAAGTATGTTTTATACGTGGTATAATTCTTTAGAACATCTAAAATAAAACCTTCTTCAATAGCTTGTTTCATACTGTATAAATGAAACGGTTTTGGAATACCTTCTTTGTTTGGTGTTCCAAATACTTCTATCGTTTTGGCTTTTGGTGTTGCTGTAAAAGCAAAAAAGCTGAGGTTGTCTTGTTTTCCTCTTGCTTCCATAGATTTTCTAATTTTATCCTCGGCATCTTCATCTAATCCAGAATGTATATCCTCTATTATTGCTTCTTCTAATGATTTAGCAGATAACACTTCTTTTAACTTCTTAGTTCCTTCACCACCTTGACTAGAATGTGCTTCATCTACAATAATTGCATATTTTTTAGCTTGTAACTCTCCAATTTTTTCAATTATAAATGGAAATTTCTGTAATGTGGTAATAATTATGTTAGAACCAGCTGTAATAGCATCTGCTAATTGTTGTGAATTTTTATCAATTTTTTGAACAACACCTTGTTTATGTTCAAATTGGTAAATTGTATTTTGTAATTGGCTATCTAGTATTTTCCTGTCTGTAATAACAATAACTGAATCGAAAATACGTTCATTTTTTTTATTATGTAAGCTGGATAATCTATAAGATAACCACGCTATTGAATTAGATTTACCTGAACCAGCAGAATGCTGAACCAGATAATTTTGTCCAGCCCCTTTTGCTTTTGCATCTTTAGTTAATTTCCGAACCACATCCATTTGGTGAAACCTTGGAAAAATTAAAGTTTCTTTTTTCCTTTTAACTCCATTAAGTTCATAAAACTCAACGTTTAAATGTAAAAATTTACCAATAATATCCATAAGGCTATCCTTAGCCCAAACATATTCCCATAAATATGCTGTTCGGTAACCATCTTTATTTATAGGATTACCAGCACCGTTATTAGCTCCAAGATTAAAAGGTAAGTATCGTGTTTTTTTACCAGCTAGTCTTGTAGTCATGTAGCATTCGTCTGTATCTACAGCAAAATGAACCAATGCACGTTTTTTAAATTGAAATATTGGTTCGCTTGGTTCTCTGTCAAAAACATATTGCTTTTTGGCATTGCTAACGTTTTGACCTGAAAACTGATTTTTAAGCTCTATGGTTGAAATAGGTAAACCGTTTAAACTAATCACCATATCCAACGAGTTTTTACCTTTACGCTGGTAGTATAGCTGTCTGGTAACTGCTAAATGATTTTTACTATATAAAACCTCAGCTTCTGGATTTAAAGTGCTTTCTGGTCTAAAAAATGCCATATTAAATTTTATGCCATAATCTGTAAAACCATTGCGTAATACGTGTAAAGTACCATGAGAATCTAACTCTTTTAGTAAACGTTGAATTACTTTAGTTTCAACTGCTTCTTTGTGAATGTTAGAAAGTTTTTCCCATTGTTTAGGTTGTGAGTTTTTAAGAAACTCGATAACGTATTTTGGAAAAATTCCTAAGTCTGCATCAAAATCTATGGAATGTCCTTTAACATAGCCACCATCTTCTAATAATGATAATTCTATTGCAGTTTCAATCGTTAATTCTGTATGTATGCCTTTTGCCATATTATTTCTTTTCTTAGTTACTCCCTTAGTTACCTCCTTAGTTACTTAGTTAGTTACTTCATTGTTTTTATCTCCATTTTTTAGAACATAAAGAATCCCTTTTCCAATTTTAGAAGTGGAATATTTTTGATTTTGACTAGTGACCTTATTAGGAATTGTAAGGTTAATTAAGCCTAAATCCATTAAAGGCTGAATATGTGTAGCAAAATTCTTTGTTTGATTTGATAAGCCAAGACAATCTTCTAATATCTCCTTTCTCTTCTTAGGAATTAAGGCATAATCCAATATTTTCTTTTGTTCGTTACTAAGAGAATTTGCAATCTTAGTATATCTTGCTAAACTTTTTTCAGTAATTACTTTAGTATCAATTTTATCAGTTAGTGTGACTTTAACAGCTTCAACTAACTTATCTATACCTTCTTTAAGAGTATTCTTTTTTTCTTTCTTTATAAATTCAGGATGAATAGGAATCTCAATTAAAAAATGAGTTCTATGAGGTTCATTAGTGTCAAATTTAGGACTACCAGAACCATTATCTATAAGAGCTTTTACAATAGTTGGAATGCCAGTTCCTCTACCTTCAGTAAGTCTTAATTCTTTTAAAAATTCTCCAACACGTCTATTTCTATAACGTCTTGCTCTAACAATTCCTTTGTTAAAATCATCTTGTTTTAATGAAGGGTCTGCACCATTAAAGCTTATTATTTCAATACAATCTGGTAAAACTCTTACTTCAATAGGGTCTTGCAGTTCGTAATTTCTATGATATACAGCATTAGACAAAGCTTCTTCTATAGCATTAAAGGGATAATTAAAAACCCTATCAGAAGCTTCTTTATCAGCATGTTTAATAACTTTCTCTTTTATAATATTAGTTCTAAAATAGGAAAGCACATCAATAAGCTGTTTTTGAATAGCTCCATGAAATATTTTTTCATTAAACTCTTTTCCAGCTACTCCTTTTGGAAATTCTACAACATCTATTTGAATTCCTTTAAAAAAATTTTCTGGATGGTTTGAAAACATAAGTAATCCAACATTTTTAGGGAATAAATGCTCGTCAGCTCCTTGAGATAAATTCATTTTTTCAGCAAGTTCCTCAACAGTCATGGTATTACTTTCTTCGTAAAGCCTACTCTTTGTTTTCTCAAGATGCTCTCGCATAAGGGAAAAACTCATATCATTTACATTAGCATTGGTATTAACTCTATCATCAAAAGGAATTTTAGCTGTAAGTTGTAATAATTCAGTTTCTTGCTCTGGGTTAGGGATAACACTATTAGAACGAAAGCGAATACGATAGTTATAAGTTTTATGTTTCGCTAATATGTCATCAGGTACTTTATACGGTCTATTGCTACCCGCTGGAACCCAAATTACCAAAACATGATTTCCATCAATAGCCTCTAAAGATAAACGAGGCATGTATGCAGGTTTTATAAGATTGCATAAGCCTATTAATTGCTTTTCAACCTTTTCTAAATCATTAGGGTTAAATCCAAAAACTGGTCTTACTGGTTTGCCATCAACTTCATCTACACCAACAATAATATAGCCACTACCTTCATTTTCAAAATCGTTTGCAAAAGCACAAACGGAACGCATTATAGTAGGAGGATTCCATCCTTTTTTGAATTCCATACGTGTACCTTCCACAACGTTACCAGAAAATAAATCTTCTATTCCAACTAATATGCTCATAGGTTATCAAGATAAGATTTTATATTAAATTTTGAGAACAATGCTTTACTAGGAAGATATAAAGGATGTCTCGGATGATTATATTTTGTTAATTCATGCAAATGAATCCAATTTCTATCATATCCAATTACTTCTACTAAATCTTTTAAACAGCTTTTTAAATATTTTCTTCTATCAATCTCAGTTCCCCAAGCTCCACAAATATCAAAGTTATTATGCTCATTTACAAATTGTTTAACTTGTTTAATATGTTCTTTGTGCATTTCAGTATCTACTTCCATGTGCATATCGTTTGGATTTGTTGCTCTTTGTGGATAGACATTAAGCATTACCCAACCATCATAACCATTTTTAAAAGCAAAATTTTCTACTCTTGCAACGGTTCTATCTAAATCATCTGGTCTTGCGGTACTTGGGTTAATGCCAATAAAAAACAACATCTTTTTTCCAAGTTTTCCTAAAGTATATCTTGCAGAATTATCACTATTTGTTATATATGTCCATTTAATCATTAGATTCAAGTTTTAAAAAATAAAAATTGTTTATCTGTTCCCAATTAAAAGTATAACTACCTTTTAAATTGATGAGCGTTTCATTTCCTCCAATTGGAGTTGTTAAAGTAATACCGTTAGAAATTGTTTTACCATGCGATATATCGTAATCCCATTTTTTTCCTCGTTTGGTTTTAGGAAAAACTAATCTTTCTAAATCTGACATTACTAATTCTATTCCGCTAATGTAATTATCTTGTGTTTTATACTTTTCTAATAGCTCTAAATCTTGATATACATCTTTCATGAAAATATCAGATGCACCACGTTTACCTCCACTAGAAGCAAACTCTTTGTAACATTTCATTTCAATTGGTAAAAACAATTCTGTTTTACCTTTAATAATTTGAATCACAATATCACATTCTCTTAAACGACCATCTACTGGAATAGCGGTTTCTAATTCTAATTCAACAGATTCATCTTCATTATAAACTGATAAGTCTAACGTGTTCTTTACTAAATACGCAAACTGTAATTGCATAGAAGCTTCTTTGTTTATAGTTATTAAACCACCACCGACTTTAGCTGAAAAACTATTCCAACAAAAATCTACTATATCTTTTACTCTATTAACTAATTGTTCCATATACTTATAAAGTTATTTTCGTCCACCTTGAATAGGTATTGATGAATGAATGAATAAAAATTCCGATGACGATGAATTTAAAAAACTAAACGGTACTACACCTTCTAAATAATGTTTAAACTCTTTTTCCCAATGGATTTTATCAGTAAAATAATCTTTAAAATAATTGTCTCCAGTAAAACCCAAATAGAGTAATACTACGGGAATATTAAGTTGATTTAATTTCCAAGAAAATGCAACTCTATTGCTTAATTGATAATGTTTATTAATAGAAACATTAAAACCATTAGTGGAAATATTTAAATTATCACAAGCTTCCTTGATTCTTTTCTCAATATTTATTCGATTAGCTATAGAGCCATCAGAAGGATTATCTTTTTCTTTTTTACCATAGGTGTCAAACTCGCTTGTGTGAGCCTTGGCTTCTACCAATAAAAGGGCATCTTTTCCATTTAGTTTGCACAAAGAAATCAAATCCCAAGTAGGAGCGCTTCCTCCATTTGGATTCCACCACTTGTTGAAATTAAACCCCTTAAGGTTAGGAAAGGTATTTACTAATTTATGTTCATTTGCATAACGTTGTAATCTGAATTCAGAACTATCTATAAACCCTTTGGGTTGTAATGTTTTTTTATCCTCTAAAACTACATCAAACGGAAAGAGAGTTTTATTCATAATAGATATAAAATCAGGATTATCAATTAATTCTAATACGTGTTTTCTACTTCCTTTCATAGCCATAATTTTTCTAATTTATCACTTCTTCTCTTACATCTACTTTACCAGTAACTACTTCACTAATTAATGCTGTTTTGTATTCTTTTAATAAATTTATTTCATTTTGTATTTTTGAAATTAAAGATTTAGTATCGTCATTTTGTTTATTAATAAAATTACTAATTTTTATTTGTTCATTTAATGGAGGAATTGGTATTGGAATACTACCTATCATTTGTAGGTTTAAACCATCTCTTTTGTCTCCACCACCTAAATTTCTTATTTTTTGATAATTATTTCTAAGCCAATACATTAAAAACCTATTATCTATCCGTTCATTTGGAACTATAATTCCCATAGATTGATTACAAGTAGCTTTAAACATTACTTGAGCAACCATTCCTTTTGTTTTGCCTTGACCAGCCAATGCTATTACTAAAGATTTTTCTGGAATCCACTTTGCACTTGAATTATTTAATGCATCATTAGTTATGAAATGAGAAGGTTTAATAATATTTCCTTGATTAACAGTCCCAGAATTTAACCATGGAACCGTCCCGTTTATCCAATATTCATCAATGTTCTTTGATGGTGTACCTCCAGAATAAATTTCACAGAACCATTTTAAGTTTGAGTTACACCAATGCTCTGGAATCTTACCCAGCCACTCAATACCAGAATCTTTCATTGGAACATTTGGGTCAAGACCTTTTGTTACCACTTGATTAATCATTGCTTTACGTTCTTCTTGTAATAAGCTTATTAACTGCTCTTTTTTAGCAATTAAACTGTCTAATTGTTCTGTTTTGTAGTTGAGGTAATTAGCTATCTGAGTTTGTTCTTGTAATGGAGGTAATGGAATTCTCATTATTTCTACATCCGATACATTAAGGTTAGCCACACCAGCACCTTTTTTCATAAGTACTCCGCAATAGTTTTTAAACTCAATACTATTACATAAAAATTGAACATATCCATTGAAAGCTAGTTTATTCAATTTTATATGAGCTAGTGAAACATAAATGCTAACGTCAAAATCTAAATTAAAAATTGCAGTTTGACCGATAGTATCCTTTCCTCCAACACGAACTTGTAATAAATCTCCTTTTTCAACTTTATGATTCTTAGTTAGTTTTTCGTGTAATTCAGAAGTAACAAATTTTAAAACAGATAAACTTATATCTTCTTTCTTTATGTTTTGGGCAGATAAGAAAGGTTTTCCACCTTCTTCAACATACTGTGGTGTCGCAGCATGACCACAAGTCATCATAGTAGTAATGTGTTTAAATTTAATTCTTTCCCAATGTTCTGGAATTTCTCCAATCCATTCTACTCTAGAATCTTTGTATGTTTCGTATTGTTTCATACTAATTTTCTTTTTTAACTTGAAAGTGTTGGTCTAAAAATGTAATGGTTTTTGCTACGATTCCGTTTTCACCCATAAAATGAGAGGAAAGACAATTTGAAAATATTTCTTTAAAACTTTGCTTTTCTAAGTGCAGTCTTTTTTGGAAATAAACAGCAACATGAGTTTGGTTCTTACTTTTTTTAATACCGCTGATTTGTAAGTTTCCTTTATCTAATATTTTAAATGTTGCTTTAAAATCTGCCTCTTTTATACCTTCTCTATATTTTGTATTGGTGTCATTTCTTAACTCATAACAAAACCATAAATCATCATTTAAAATAGTTCCTTTAGCTGGTTGTACATAGAAATAAAGGTCGTAGGGTAAATTTCTATTAACATACCAACTGCCAATTTTTTCATACCCAAAACTTTCAAAAACTTGTGTTGTTTGCTCTTCTATAAAGGCAATAGAGTTATTGATTTTTTTTTGAATTTCTTTAATTTCTTTCCGTTGGTTTGAAATAGCTGTAACTAGATTGTTCATTTTGGGTTCGTCTATTTTTTGCTTGTAATGAGACTCTATGGTTTTTATATATTCTTTTAGATAAAATAAGTTGAGGTCATTGGTTTTAGTTCCAATAATTAAATTTTTTTGAACCCTGATAATTAGTTCTTTATGAGTGATATTAATATATTTAATTTTATCATTTACAATACACTCTTTTCTTGGAATCTTGCTAATTGTAAGTATGATACCAATAACATTATTTGGAAACTTGGCTTGAGCATGTTCCCAATAGGCTTGCAATGGATTGTCTAATAAATGATTAATTTTATTTTCTATAATAATTATCCAATCATTTCCTTCAATGCTAATATCTATTCGTTTTTGCCTTTCTTCTTCTTTAGAAGCTTTACTAGTTATATCTTCTGTAAGCAGATTAAAACCACCATTAAAATTGTCTACATCAACACCAGTTCCTTGTTTTTCTTTCTCTTTAATAAGTTCTTTTAAAGAATCTATAAATAAATGATTAAATTGATGTTCTTCTTGTGCATTTAAAAAATAGGCTAATACTTTAGAATTGATAGGTTCTTTGTTTTTAACTCCTAGAATATCATAAATATTTTTTTTCCTTCTTGAAGGAAGTTTGGGTAAGCGAATAGCAACATCTTCAATTTGTTTTTCAAATTCAGTCATTACTGCATTACCGTTTTAATTAAACCATCGGTTTCCTCTTCTAAAGCTAAAATATCGGCTTTAATATCAACTAAAGACCTTAGCGGTTTGTATTTGTAGAAGTATTTGGTAAAGTTTATTTCGTAACCAATTTTGGTTTTCTTGTCGTCTACCCAGGCATCTGGAACGTGTGGTAATACTTCACGTTTCATATAGTTTTCAATATCTTCTTTTAAAGGGATATTTTCGGTATCTCGTAATTTAGCATCTGGTTTAGGGTTTCCTTTTTTATCAGTAACTGGTTTTCCATTTTCAAATAATGGACGTTCAACCGTTACTTTGGCGTAACCAAAATCGGTATTATCAAATATTTTACAATGTTCGTTTTCTTCAAAATCACCATATAATTTGGTAATATCTTGTATATGTTGGTCAGATAGCTCGTTACGTTTATCACCTAACGATTTACTCATTTTTTTAAAGTAATCTACAGCATTTATCAACTGAACTTTTCCTTTTCGTTCCGTAGCTTTATGGTTACTTATAATCCAAATATATGTACTTATACCAGTATTGTAAAACAGTTGATTAGGCAAAGCGATAACAGCTTCTAGTAGGTCATTTTCAATTATCCATTGGCGTATGCTACTTTCGTTTTTCTTAGAACTAGGTGAACCAGAAAACAATGGAGAGCCATTAAATACAATGGCTAAACGAGAACCACCTTGGTCTTTGGGTTTCATTTTAGACATTAAACTCATTAAGAATAAAAATGAACCATCACTTACCGAAGGTAAACCAGCACCAAAACGACCACCATGACCAAGCGATTGGTGTTCTTCGGTAACTTCTTTTTGTACTTTTCCCCATTTTACGCCAAATGGCGGATTGGTAATTAAATAATCGAACTTATGATTTATAAACTGGTCGCCTTTTAGTTTTACATCATCTTTACTTTTTAAACTATTTCCTTTAGCAATGTTATCTGGTTTTTGACCCTTGATTAACATATCAGATTTACAGATGGCATACGATTCAGGATTCAATTCTTGTCCGAATACTTCCAATCTAGCATCTGGATTTAGCTCATTGAGGTATTCCTCAGCTACAGATAGCATTCCACCAGTTCCAGCACAACAATCGAAAATAGTTTTCACGATTCCTTTTTGTGTTAGAATTTCTCTATCGTTCATAAACAATAGATTCACCATTAAACGAATTACTTCACGAGGTGTAAAGTGTTCCCCAGCTGTTTCATTGGATATTTCGGCAAATTTTCTAATTAGCTCTTCAAACATATAGCCCATTTCCATACTAGAAATTTGCTCTGGATGTAAATCTACTTCTTGGAAACGTTTCAGCACCATAAATAGTAAATTAGCTTCGTCTAGCTTTGTAATTTGATTATCGAATTCAAACTGCTCAATAATTTCTCTGGCTTCTTCTGAAAAACCATTGATATAGTTTCGCAAATTGGAAGCAATATTATTTGGGTCTGCAATTAGTTTATCAAAATCGAATAAACTAGAATTATGAAAATTATACCCAGCAACCTTATTTAAAATAGGGTCTAGATTCTGGATATTCATGCTTTTTACTTGCCCGTGCTTCTTTAGAACCTCAGCTTTAGAACCCTCTAAAACACAATCTAAACGCCTTAAAATAGTTAATGGTAGTACAACCTTTCCGTAGTCACTTTGTTTATAATCACCTCTTAATAAGTCGGCTATCGACCAAATAAAATTGGCGGATTCTTTTATGTTTATCATTTAATTCTTTTTCTAAATTTTAAAAAAATAAATATAGGGTTTATATACCGTTTAATAAACTAAATTAACCTCAATTTCTATATAAAGTCATCTGTTTATACCAGTTTTTCACATCAAACTGAGCTTCAATAATTTTTTTGGCTGATGAGGTTGTTGTTGCATCACAATAAACTTTTACTGGTAATCCTCCAGATTTTAGGCGGATTGCTCCAGTGTACTTTTTTAGGTTCGTTAACGAGTGGTTTCTTTCTGTTAGCTTCTCTCGGGCTTCTTCCATTTCTTTCCTGACATTCAAAATTTTAATTTGATGTAAAATTTTATTTTTTTTGTCTTGGTCTTGCTCGTCATTAAGCTCCAGTTGTTTGGTCGTAATTTTAGAGTTTATAATATCTATTTTATTTTCTTCCATAATTTTTTTATTTGGTTTCGTGCCTGTCCGTTTGCTTTTTGTGCTTTCTGTTTTTTCAGCTAATAAACCTCATTTTTTATTTTATATCGTTATAGTGTTAAGGTGTCGTTACTCTTAAAAAAAGTGCAAATTTTTTTTAAAAAATTTCACGAACACTTTCGACTGGCTTCTAAAAGGACGTGAAAATTAGGATTTATAAGATGGTATACGTCATTAGCTAATCTTATGGGTAGCTACTACTCCCCAGGACCCTCATGAGGGCACTTAAAAACTTTCAGAATGTTATTCCGTTGTATTATTAAAAAGCACCTTCAAAAGGTCTTAGATTGATTACTTCCAATACGGATTTACTTCTTTTAGTACGCAAGGAACATATTGTTTTGATTGGTTAAAAGTTTCTTTTCTCCACCAGCATGCTTCTATAGAGATACCTTCACTAATTATTTTAATTTCTTCACCACGAAACAGTTTTCCTAGCATTCCGTGATGCTTTAATATTATGTAAGTTTTGTGTTCTAATTTTGGAATATAACTCTTGTATATTTCAAATTCGGATAATTTTTTCTTGTTTTTCATGTTTTGTATTATTTTGACCACTCATAGCTATACATAACTATGACTAGTGATTTATTAATAAATATCTAACTAAACAGCCAGATTCATCAATTCTTAAAATAATTTGAACACATTTTGATGTTCGTTAAGAATCATACCTAATTGTGATTTTTAAAACAACTAAGGGTCTTTAATATTGATAATACTCCTTGTGTTTTTACAGTTAGCTTGCAATAGGTAATTTAGCACTCCAAGATTCTGCTTCAAGCATTGGATTCAATCCAAAGTATAACTTAAGATACTTTTTAAACTCTGCTTCAAGAATAGGTTGATATTCGCTGGTTGTAATAATTGAATCATGAATAGTGAATAATGGCATTTTAGGATGCTTTTGAGCAATCTTCTTAGTACAATAATCTAATAAACAATGAGCTTCAATATTCTGCATTAGAATTGGAAAAAAGTTCTTTTTTCTTTCCCTTTTGATAAACTGAGTTATCATGAATGCTTCTGGGAAATACTTTTTAAATACTTGAATTTCTTTTGAATGACATTTATCTGAAGAGTAAAGTGTTTGCAATATTACGTGCTTACTCGCTTTCCTAAGACCTTCAAACTTCTTTAATTCTATTCTCCATGAATCTGAATATTTGGTTGGAGTTGTTAAATAATAATGATTATAAATATCTTTTGATAAAAGACCTTCTAGATAAAGTAACTTTCCATATTCTTCATAAAATGTACCATCCAACACTTGAGTTATGAATGATTGAATTTCTTCACTATTTAAATTATCTCTAAAAAGGTCGGACATAATAGAGGTATATAACAAATGATTAGAATTATTTAAATAACAATTAATAAGATTTACATTAGGTTTAATTAATTGATTAAGAATTGCAGTATAAATAAAAGGTTGACTATTCTTAATATCATAAGCAATAAGTGATTCATTGTTGTATTTAATATAACATCTTAAATCTTTTGGTAAAGAAGTTAATATTGAATGTAACCTATCATCTTTTCCCTCTCTGCTATATGACCAACTCTTGTTTTGAATTGATTCAATACTAAAAATACGTTTATTCCTTTTTCTAGTATTTCTCTTTCCAGAGTAGTTTAAATTGGCATGATTAATAGCATTATCATAATCTATCGTTAGCAATTCAGGATTTAACCACTTTGTTAGATGAATACATTTAGCATCAGCAGTTTTCATCCTATCAATCTTAAATGAATTGATTTTTTTAATGTAATAAGCATTATCCTCTAGGTTATGATGCTCAAGTGTTAAATTACTATATCCACTACCTAACTTATACCTTCTGCATTTCTTAGAAGAGGTGCTATAATCCTTGTCATGTTTAATGATAAATTCATTTTCAACTAGGAAATTTATATATGTTGTGAAATATTTTAAGTTCTTAAAAGTATCACTACAGATTGGTATCCAACCATCATTATATTTATTATCTGATTTCAAAGGGATATAATACATTAGATTCAATATATAACTAGCAATTGCTAGATTCAATTTAGGCTTATTGCCCAATTCATTGTATTGGTTCAACTGTTCCTTTAGGTTGTTGAATAATTCATTTGGCAACCATACTCCAATTTGTTTCTTGTTTATAGTTATTCTCATAATCGATTGGTTTTAGTTTATTTTATTAATTTTTGTTGACTTCTTTAAAGCTTGATGACCTTTTGGGTGTGTTATGTGTTCAATTTCTTTTTTAAACTCATAAATAGCATCTCTAATTTTTTTACCATCTGAAACTGAAATTTTATTTGTACCTCTATAGCGGTCTGATGTACCTTTGCTTTGTAGGTTCAGGTATAATGATTTCAATTCATTTAGAGCCAACATCGTTTTTTGTAATTCAGTAGCAACGCCACATTGCTTAATGATGTCCTTTTCAATTTGAATTTTACCATATCTTCTAGGTGTTTTTAGTTTTTCAATCATAATATTTAATTTAGGAAGTGATAGATTTTTTAATACCACTCGGTTAATAATTTTATTTTTAGGCATAAGGTGTCCACTCTCAGGGTTTCCCCTGAATTTTTTGTTAGTTAATAAACCTCTGCTGTTTTTAGTTCCCCGTAATTTGAGGATTTAATCTAATTGACTTAGTCTTTAGTTAAATTTGAAATCTCAACGCTTTTATGTTTAGTTGCATTGTACATTTTCTAACTTGCTTTATTTTGGAATAAATCCCAATTAGAGTTCATTTTAAGTAGCTCATCCAATTGGCTGATAGGGTATAAGTATACATCACCAATCATAGTGAATGGAATTATACCTGATTCCCGATACTTAATTATTGTATTAGATGACAGACCAAAGTTTTCTTTAAGGTCTTTATTTCTGTAGTATGCTACTTTTAGCGTAGCTGTTTTTTTATTAAGATTCTTCTCAATAATTTCCAGTTTGTCTATAACTGGATTTAATAGACGTTCAAATTTATCTGTTGATAATAGAACTAATTGTGAATTGATGCTTCCCATAATGTGCTGTATTTTAGATTTCTATACAGCAAATATCGGGGTTTTAATCAGGGGTAGCTAGGGATTCCCTAGCATTCCCAGAGAATTTTAAAAATCTTCGGAATCTATTTCCTTTATTCTCTCTGTTAATTTTTTGATTAAATCTTTTAGGAATTTTTTTTCAATATCTTGATGCATTACTCTTTCTTCAGCACCATAAACTTTAGCAAATTCCTTGGTTATACCTTTAACTGGCTTTATATTACCATTGTGATAAAAATACATATTAGCATTGTTAATATATTTTATAAGTTGAGTCTGTTCACTATTAAATCCATTTTTTTCAATATGAAAAACCCCAAAATCTTTTAAGTTTTTGAACAATATGGCAATTTCTTTCTTACTTACTTTAAATTCAAATTTCACATGATTTGGGTCGTTATCATAAACCTCTTCTAATGTTAGTTTATCTTCTTCAAAGTTTTCTAACTTTTTAATTAGATTAACAAAGGAATCTAAATGTTTTGTTATGTTTTTTAATATGGTTTTTGTGTTATCTAGGCAGTATGAAAGGAATCCTAATGAGTAAAATTTGTCCAATTCATTTTCATTTGCTTTGAGTTTAAAAAGTATTTCATCTTGTAGTATATCTTTTTGTGATTCTGGGTCATGTTCACCGTCAAAACTGTCGAAGCCTTTTATATTGAAAATTCTTGCCATACGGTCTAAAAACTCTCCATATTCAACAAAATTTTCACTATCAAAATAAAACTCACTACTCTTAGTTTTGGAAGGATTTGAAGCGTTATCAAATGTAATTGCGAATTGGGGAAAAGACTTTAGATAATCTAAATTTTCACAATCATTTTCATTTAAGGTATTTAATTTATGTAAAACATCTTGGTGAAAAACTTTTATGAATTTTATATTAGTGGGGCTATCAGGGTCGGAAACCTTGTCTATTTGCTCTTTTATTTTTGCTTCCCAATTGTTAAAAAAATCAACTTTATTAAACAAATCATTCACCCATTCTCCATAGAAACTAATATTCTTATAATTGTTCAATATTTGAATTTCTGGATTGTATAATTTTTCAATTTCACTGTTTAATTCTATAAATTTTTTCATATAGGAATAAATAAAAAAGCTCTCAATATTAAGAGCTTCCAAAATAAAAAAAAATACTTGACTATGCGAATTTTTGAGATAGTTTATCCATATCCTTTTTTACATTGCCATCTAAAACTTTAGCATAATGTTGAGTCATGCTAATTCTTGTATGCCCCATCATTGAAGAAACATTTTCTATTGCAACTCCATTTCCTAGGGTTACGGTTGTAGCAAACGTATGTCTAGCAACATAATGAGTCAGTTTTTTATCTATTTTGCATAAGTCAGCAATCTCTTTAAGGTATTCGTTAATCTTTTGGTTACTGATTATTGGGAGTAATTTATCACTTTCTAAATGAGCATACTTGTCTATAATTCTTTTTACAGGAGGTAGAACAGGAACATTAGACTTTATATTTGTTTTTGTTCTATTCGTTTTAATCCAGTAGGAGTTGTCATTATCTTTGATTAGGTTTTTTGATGTTAATTTTTCAACATCAATAGGAGCATAACTTGTATAGCATGAAAACAAAAAGATGTCTTTTACCTTATTTAGTCTTTCCGTACTAAATTCTTTGGATTCAATTCTTTCAAGTTCATCTTTGGTTAGGAATACCGCATCTTCAATTACTAACTTTTCGTCATAACATAAAAAAGGATTGGAAATGATTTTATTTCTTTTAATTCCATATTTGCAAACAGTTTTAAAACATTGAAAATATTTTACTACTGAATTATGACTTATACCTACTTTACTCTTATATGTAGATTCATATTTAAGGTAATCTTCTAGATTGTAAACAAATTGATTATCTATGTCTGTAATATTAAATGATGTTTTACGGTGCTTTATTTTAATATAATTAGATAATAAATCTTTAGCTCTGTTGTATTTTTGTAGTGATGCTTTGCTACGTTCCCCAGCTTCAAACTTTTTCTTAAAATAATCATTGTGTTTTTTGAATAGTTGTATGATGTCTATAGCTCCAGTTTCGGTTGATTTGCCATTTAGTGTATTTTTAATATCTAATAATGTAACGTCTGGATTGTTTCTAGAAAGTTCAAAATAGATAGATTCAATTTTATTTTCAATTAAATCAATAGCAGTTTTACAGTTCTTTTCAGTGTTCAAGCGAAGCTTATTCCTTAGTTTATTGGTAAACACCCATCTTTCTTTACTGATGAGTTTACCAGTACTTAAAGTTGTTGTTTTTCCTTGTAGTTCAATTTTGGCATAAATAGGAGATTCTCCTTCGTTGTTTTGCTTGTCTGTTTTCAGATAGAAAAATGTTTTAATCATAGTTTTACGTTTTAAATTATTTGTAAAATTATCAGTAAAAAACTAGGTTAGCTAGGGATTCCCAGTCATTCCCTAAGAAAGTTAGTTACCCTAATTTAGACTAAATCCTAGGGTAACCTATAAGGTAACTGAACTTTGATATATAATGTGTATTTTGAGTATATACCAAAAAACAAAAAACCCTCTAAACGTAATGTTTAAAGGGTTTTGATTTTTAAAGTGTCATTTGACAACTTCATCAGCGGAGAATGAGGGATTCGAACCCCCGGAGGTGTGACCCTCAACAGTTTTCAAGACTGCCGCATTCGACCACTCTGCCAATTCTCCATTAGCGACGCANNAGGTATTCCCTGAATGCGGTTGCAAATATAAGAGCTTTTTTCAATTCACAAAAATTTTCAGCAATAAATTTTTAGCTTTTTTATAATAAACTTTTTCTTCATTTTTTGATATATTGGCTTCCAAATAATTAAGTCCAAAATAATGATAAAAAAAATTTTATTTATTTCTGCTTTTTCTATGGCTGTTGCCTGTAAAGTTCAAAAAAACAAACCCATTTCAGATGCTAATGTAGAAGATTATGGAAATACCATTACTTCTTCAGAATTAAAAAAGCATTTATACACTTTTGCGTCAGATGAGTTTCAAGGAAGAGATACAGGGAAACCAGGTCAAAAAAAAGCAGCAAATTATTTAAAAGAAGAATACATAG
>JGI24025J20009_10000925_pt1 | contig 22659 bp, 22 predicted proteins | sample Cruoilmetagenom3_FD_20009 | JGI IMG/M metagenome (IMG submission 20009) | reverse complement strand
CTTTCTTTGGCGATCACAGCAAGGTTAACGCTTTCTTTGGCGTGCCGACGCATACCGAAGCCGCCGAGGGTCATGGCGAGGCACCTGCTGCCGATACCCATGCCGCTCCCGCTGCGGATACGCATGCGGCACCGGCCACTGATACACACGCCACACCCGCTGCGGATACGCATGCAGTGCCTGCTGCAGATATGCACGCGGCTGCGGGTTGGACCGTGGGGCAGGGCGCGATCTTTACCCATCCCGACAATCATGTGATGGACGCGGCACACCATGCGCCCAACTGGGTCAAGGTCTCGCCGTTCATCGCGATGATCCTGGGGCTGGGGCTGTCGTTCTGGTTCTATATCGTGAACCCGACATTGCCGGTGCGTCTGGCCGAGAACCAGCGTCCGCTATATCTGTTCCTGTTGAACAAATGGTATTTTGACGAGATCTACGACGTGATCATCATCAAACCGGCAATGGGTATTGGCAAACTGTTGTGGAAGCGCGGCGATGGCAATGTGATTGACGGCTTTTTGAATGGCGTCGCCATGGGCATCGTGCCGTTCTTTACCCGTCTCGCGGGCAAGGCGCAGACCGGATATATCTTTACTTATGCGTTCTGGATGGTGTTGGGCATTGCCGCCCTTGTCACCTGGATGACTATCGGCGGAGGAGCGCACTGATGGATAACCTGCTTTCCATTGTCACCTTCATCCCGGCGCTGGCCGCACTGATCCTGGTGATCTTTCTGCGGGGCGAGGATGAGGCGGCACAGCGCAACGCCAAATGGGTGGCGCTGTTTGCTACCGGTGCTACGTTTCTGGTGTCGCTGTTCATCTTCTTCGGGTTCGACCCGGCCAACACCGGCTTTCAGTTTGTCGAAGAGGGTGAATGGCTGCTGGGGCTGAAATACAAGATGGGCGTGGACGGCATCAGCGTGTTGTTCGTGATGCTGACCACCTTCATCATGCCGCTGACCATTCTGGCCAGCTGGAATGTGTCGGATCGCGTCAAGGAATACATGATCGCCTTTCTGATCCTGGAAACCCTGATGCTGGGCGTGTTCATGGCGCTGGATCTGGTGCTGTTCTATCTGTTCTTCGAGGCCGGTCTGATCCCGATGTTCCTGATCATCGGGATCTGGGGTGGGGCGAACCGGATTTACGCCAGCTTCAAGTTCTTCCTTTACACCTTCCTTGGGTCCGTCCTGATGCTGGTGGCGATGGTTGGCATGTTCTCGGATGCGGGCACCACGGATATCGAACTGTTGCTGACACACAGCTTTGCATCAGACAGTTTCAACCTGCTGGGCATTCAGATTGTCGGCGGGATGCAGACGCTGCTGTTCCTGGCGTTCTTNGCATCCTTTGCGGTGAAAATGCCGATGTGGCCGGTGCATACCTGGTTGCCCGATGCCCACGTTCAGGCACCCACCGCCGGGTCGGTNGTNCTGGCGGCGATCCTGTTGAAAATGGGCGGCTATGGGTTCTTGCGGTTTTCGCTGCCGATGTTCCCGATCGGCAGCGACGTGATGGCACCGATGGTCCTGTGGATGAGCGCGATTGCCGTGGTCTATACGTCGCTGGTCGCTTTGGTGCAGGAAGACATGAAAAAGCTGATCGCTTATTCGTCGGTGGCGCATATGGGCTTTGTCACCATGGGGATCTTTGCCGCCAACCAACAGGGCGTGGATGGCGCGATTTTCCAGATGCTCAGCCACGGGTTCATCTCAGCCGCGTTGTTCCTGATTGTCGGGGTGATCTATGACCGGATGCACACCCGCGAGATCGACGCCTATGGCGGGCTGGTGAACCGGATGCCGGTTTATGCGCTGGTGTTCATGCTGTTCACCATGGCCAATGTCGGCCTGCCGGGTACATCCGGGTTTGTTGGCGAATTCCTGACGCTGATGGGCGCGTTCCAGACCAATACCTGGGTGGCGGCTGTGGCGACTTCGGGCGTGATCTTTTCCGCCGCTTATGCACTGTGGCTGTACCGCCGGGTGGTGTTTGGCGATCTGATCAAGGAAAGCCTGAAGGCGATCACCGACATGACCACGCGGGAAAAGGCGGTGTTTGCGCCGCTGATCGTGATGACCCTGTTGCTGGGCGTTTATCCGTCACTGATCACTGACATTATTGGCCCGTCAACAACGGCGCTGATTTCCAACTATGATACGGCACTGGGCGCGGCAGAGACCGCCGCTCAGCACGCATCGAACTAAGGGGGCCGGACAATGATCCAGGCTGATCTGACCATTATTCTGCCGGAAATTATTCTGGCGGTGTTTGCCATGCTGGCGCTGCTTGGGGCGGTGTACACGTCCAAGGACGGTGTCGCGCCGCTGCTGGTCTGGCTGACCGCGGCATTGATGGCCGCGCTGGCCGGGTGGATTGCCACCGGGGCGGGCGGCACCAATGTGGCGTTCAACGGTATGTATGTCGATGACGGGTTTGCCCGGTTTGCCAAGGTGGCGATTCTGTTGTCGGCGGCGGCCATTCTAGTGATGAGCCAGGACTACATGTCGCGCCAGGGGCTGTTGCGGTTTGAATACCCGCTGCTGGTGGCCCTGGCGGTTATCGGCATGATGATAATGGTCAGTGCGGGCGATCTGATGTCGTTGTATATGGGGCTGGAGCTGCAATCGCTGGCGTTATACGTGGTTGCCGCGCTGCGCCGCGACAGTGTGAAATCCACCGAGGCCGGGCTGAAGTATTTTGTGCTGGGCGCGCTGAGTTCGGGTTTGCTGCTGTATGGTGCTTCGCTGGTTTATGGCTATGCCGGGACCACGCTGTTTTCCGGGATTGTGCAGGTTGCGCATCATGGCGAGGTGTCGTTGGGGCTGTTGTTTGGTCTGGTGTTCCTGATTTCTGGTCTGGCGTTCAAGGTCAGCGCTGTGCCGTTCCACATGTGGACGCCGGATGTTTACGAAGGTTCGCCCACGCCGGTGACCGCGTTTTTTGCCACCGCGCCGAAAGTGGCGGCGATGGGGTTGTTTGCGCGGGTGCTGCATGATGCGTTTGGCGCGGATGTCGCGGACTGGAGCCAGATAATCGCGCTGTTGTCGGTGGCGTCGATGTTCCTGGGCGCTGTGGCGGCGATTGGTCAGACCAATATCAAGCGGCTGATGGCCTATTCGTCGATTGCGCATATGGGGTTTGCCCTGATGGGGTTGGCGTCGGGAACGGCGTTTGGCGTTCAGGCGATGCTGATCTATCTGGCGATTTATGTGACGATGAATATCGGCACCTTTGCCTTTATTCTGATGATGGAAAAAGACGGCCAGCCGGTGACTGATATCGCGTCGCTGAACCAATATGCCAAGCACGAACCTGGCAAGGCATTGGCGATGCTGGTGTTGCTGTTCTCATTGGCCGGTGTGCCGCCGATGCTGGGCTTTTTCGGCAAGTTCTATGTGCTGCGCGCGGCATATGAGGGCGGGTTGATCTGGCTGGCGGTGGCGGGCGTGATCGCGTCGGTGATTGGCGCGTTCTATTATCTGCGCCTTGTTTACTACATGTATTTCGGCGAAGAGGGCGAGGGGCTGGACAGTGGGTCGTCGCCCATTCTGTGGGGCTTTCTGATGGCCTCGGCCGCCGTGATGCTGTTGGGGATCATCAACATGTTTGGTGTTGAGGGCGCGGCAGCGGTGGCGGCGGCGACGCTTGTCAACTGAACTGGCGGTATTGTGTGGCAGATGGGGGAGGATTCCCTTGTCGGGCTTTCAAGCTGCTCCTGACGGGCGGTTGAAGAGAGTATTTATAACAAGAAAAAGATCATGACCGTGTGGCCTGAAAACTATGGGCGGCGCGTTCTGATTGAGGTGGATAGCACCTTAAGCGAGGCGGCGCGAATTGCGCCGGGGCTGCGCGGGCCGGAATGGATTTTGGCGCATCACCAGACGGCGGGGCGCGGGCGGCGCGGGCGGGTATGGGCCAATCCGGTTGGCAATTTTTCGGCGACGCTGGTATTGCCGCAGCCCGGGACACCGGACCGGGCGGCGCTGCGCAGTTTTGTCGCCGCGCTGGCCCTGTATGACACCTGTGTGGCGGTGTCGGGGCGTAGTGACGGGTTTGCGCTGAAATGGCCGAATGACGTGTTGCTGAATGGTGGCAAGCTGGCTGGTATCCTGTTGGAAAGCGCCGGGGCAGGCACGGCGATGTCGTATCTGGCAATTGGTATCGGGGTGAACCTGGTTGCAGCCCCGGGGGGTGACACGGTTGAGGCGCGCGGGGTTGCGCCCGGTCTCGCTGATCTCGGAAACCGGGGCACAGGTTGACCCCGAGAGTTTTCTGGAGCACCTGGCCGTCGCCTATGCGGCGCGCGAGGATCAGTTTACCGCTTATGGGTTTGCCCCGATCCGTACCGCCTGGCTGGACCGGGCGGCGAAACTGGGGCAGGTAATTGTCGCGCGCACGGGCACGGCAGAGACCACGGGCACATTCGAGACGGTGGACGCCAATGGCAACCTTGTTCTATTGACCTCGCAAGGGCGCGTAAGCATCCCGGCGGCGGATGTTTATTTCTAGGGGGAGGCAAGGATGCTTCTGGCGATTGACTGCGGCAACACCAATACGGTGTTTTCCATCTGGGACGGTGAGGCGTTTATTGCCACCTGGCGCACGGCGACCGAATGGCAGCGTACGGCGGATCAGTATTACGTCTGGCTGAGCACCCTGATGAAGTTGCAAAATATCGAGGCGGATATCACCGATATGATCATCTCGTCGACAGTGCCGAGGGTGGTGTTCAACCTGCGGATTCTGGCGGATCGCTATTTTGGCACGCGACCTTTGGTGGTGGGCAAATCCGACTGTCTGTTACCGGTGGATGTGCGGGTGGATGCGGGCACGGCTGTGGGGCCGGACCGGTTGGTGAATACGGTGGCGGGGTTCGACCTTTATGGTGGTGATCTGATCATGGTTGACTTTGGCACCGCCACCACGTTTGACGTGGTGGCCGCAGATGGTGCCTATATCGGCGGGGTGATTGCGCCGGGGGTGAACCTGAGCCTTGAAGCGCTGCATCAGGCCGCGGCTGCCCTGCCGCATGTGGATATATCGAAACCGCAGCGGGTTATTGGCACAAATACGGTGGCCTGTATGCAATCGGGCGTGTTCTGGGGTTACATCGGGCTGGTGCGCGAGATATGCGCAAGGATTAAAGCCGAGCGCGGTTTTAACATGCGGGTGATCTCGACCGGTGGGCTGGCGCCTCTGTTTCAGCAGACAACGGAGCTGTTTGACGCGTTCGAAGATGATTTAACAATGCACGGATTGACCGTGATTCAAAAGTTCAACAAGGAAAATGGCACCATATGAGCCGCGATAGACTGATTTATCTGCCACTGGGCGGAGCAGGCGAAATTGGCATGAATGCCTATGTGTANGGCTATGGCGCGCCAGACAAGGAACGGTTGATTTTGGTCGACCTGGGGGTGACCTTNCCGGATATGGATGGCACGCCGGGGGTGGATCTGATCCTGCCGGATATCAGCTGGCTGCAGGAGCGCGCCGATCGGCTGGAGGGGGTGTTCATCACCCACGCGCACGAAGATCACGTCGGGGCTGTTGCACATTTCTACGGCTCGCTTGGGGTGCCGGTCTATACGCGCGCCTTTACCGCCAATATTACCCGGCGCAAGATGGTGGAGCATGGTCATCCACCGGACGCGGTGCGCACGGTTTCAGCCTGGCCCGAAAAGGTGCAGGCGGGGCCGCTGAGTGTTGGTTTTTTACCTATCTCGCATTCGATCCCGGAAAGCTCTGCACTGGTGATCGACACACCCAAGGGGCGCTTGATCCACTCGGGCGATTTCAAGCTGGACCANACCCCGGTGGTGGGCGAGGCATTTGACCCTGATCTGTGGGCCGAGGTCTGCAAGGACGGGGTGCGGGCGCTGATCTGCGATTCCACCAACGTGTTTTCCCGCAAGCCCGGACGGTCCGAGATCGAGGTTGGCCCGGCGATTGAAACGCTGGTGTCCGGCGCGCCGGGGATAGTGGTTGCCACCACATTTGCGTCCAACGTGGCGCGGGTAAAGACCCTGGCCGAGGCCGGGCAGCGGGCCGGGCGGTCTGTTGTGTTGCTGGGGCGGGCGATGAACCGCATGGTCGAGGCGGCGGTCGAAACTGGCGTGTTGACGGATTTCCCTCCGGTGATCAGCCCGGAAGAGGCGCGCGATGTGTCGCGGGAAAACCTGATGCTGCTGGTAACCGGCAGTCAGGGCGAACGCCGGGCGGCCAGTGCGCAGCTGGCGCGGGGCAAGTATCGCGGGCTGGAATTGAAAGAGGGAGATCTGTTTCTGTTCTCATCAAAGACCATCCCGGGCAATGAACGCGGCGTGATCCGCATCATCAACCAGCTTAGCGAAAAGGGCGTGGATGTGGTGGATGACAGCGACGGGCTGTACCATGTGTCCGGTCACGCCAACCGCCCTGATATTGAGCGGATGCATGATATCGTGCGCCCACAAATGCTGATCCCGATGCATGGGGAACACCGGCATCTGCGTGAACACGCAAAACTGTCCGAAGCCAGGGGGTTGCAGGGCGTTGTTGTTGTGAACGGCATGATGATGGATCTGGGGGGCAATACCCCGAAAGTGGTGGAGTTTATCGATACCGGGCGCACCTATCTGGATGGCACTGTCAAGATCGGGGCGCTGGACGGGGTGGTGCGGGATCGTATTCGCATGGCGCTGAACGGGCATGTGATTGTCACCGTGATCCTGGATGAAGAAGACGAGCCGCTGGGTGATCCCTGGTGCGAGATGATGGGGCTGACCGAGATTGGTCATTCCGGTGCGCCGCTGGTGGAGGTGCTGGAAGAGGACCTGAGCCAGTTCCTGAACCGTGCCAATCCGCAGACGCTGACCGATGATGGCAAGCTGGAAGAAGCCCTGCGCCGGATTGCCCGTCAGACGGCGCAGGGAGAGATTGGCAAGAAACCCGAAGTCACGGTTGTGATTAGCCGAATGCGGTAAGCGCGCAAAAGTTTTAAGGAAAACTTTTGGCAAATTTCTTGTTTGAAGAAATTTTCGTGCGGGTCAGGTGGCGCTGCGTTCCTCGAAACTGAGGGCAATAAAGCTGGGCAGGTGATCGCCCATGCCCACGACTTTGTTGCCACCACCCGAATTACGGTCAGAACTGCGGCTGCGCGAAGGGGAAGACCTGCGGCTTTCCGAAGGTGCTGTTGTGCGTTGCTTGGCGGATTCCTTTACCGGTTCCTTTACGGGGGCCTGGTCGGGTCTGGCCTGAGCCGCGCTTTGTGTCTCAGCGGTTTTACGGTTAGAGGATGACCGGCTGCGGCTGGATGGTTTCTTTTCCGCCGACGCGGCCTCGTCCTGTTCCGGCGCAGGCACGCTGGATTTCAACGGGTTTTCCAGGCGCGGAATTTCTCTTTGCACCAGGCGTTCGATATCGGCCAGGTTCTTTTCGTCGCGCGAGACGCAGATCATCATCGCTTTGCCGTCGCGACCAGCGCGGCCGGTGCGACCGATCCGGTGCACGTAATCCTCAGCATGGCTGGGCACGTCGAAGTTGAACACATGGCTGACAGTCGGTACGTCCAACCCACGAGCCGCCACATCTGACGCGACAAGAAACCGCAGCGTTCCGGCGCGAAAGCCATCCAAAGTGCGGGTTCGCTGGCTTTGATCAAGGTCGCCATGGATCGGCGCGGCATCATAGCCATATTTGTTGAGCGATTTGGCGACGATATCCACATCCGTCTTGCGGTTACAGAAGATGATGGCGTTGGTGCACTTATCCCCTTCGATATCAATCAGGGTGCGCAACAGTTTGCGTTTTTCCGATGCTTCGCGGTCGCGGCGCGAGCCCTTGAACATCACCACGCATTGTTTGATATTCTCGCCCGTGGTGGCCTGACGCGCCACTTCTATGCGTTCCGGAGAACTGAGGAATGTGTTGGTGACCCGCTCAATCTCGGGCGCCATGGTGGCGCTGAAGAACAAGGTTTGCCGGGTAAAGGGTGTTAGCGAAAAGATGCGTTCGATGTCGGGGATGAATCCCATGTCGAGCATCCGGTCAGCTTCGTCCACCACCATGATCTGCACGCCGGTCAGCAGCAGTTTACCGCGTTCGAAATGGTCCAGCAGGCGGCCCGGTGTGGCGATCAACACGTCGACGCCTTTGTCGATCAGCTTGTCCTGTTCTTTAAAGGACACGCCACCAATCAGCAGCGCCTTGGTTAGCTTGACGTGTTTGGCGTAGGTGTCGAAGTTTTCCGCGACCTGGGCTGCCAGTTCACGCGTCGGGCACAGCACCAGCGACCGCGGCATGCGTGCCCTGGCGCGACCACGGGCCAGTAGGGTGATCATTGGCAGCACAAAGCCGGCAGTTTTACCTGTGCCGGTCTGGGCGATGCCCAGAACGTCGCGTCCTGCAAGAGCGGGGGGGATGGCCCCAGCTTGAATGGGTGTCGGGGTTTCGTACCCGGCTTCTTCCACGGCCTTGAGAACCTTGGGATTCAAGTTTAGTTCAGAAAATTTGGTCATGTGTATCCGTGTTTTGCGGACACTGACTGGGCCCGCACGTATGAATGAAGTCAGACCCGGATGGCCCTACGGCTTTTGCGCATGGTGACTCGTGCGGGGGATAGCAAAAAGGCGCGCAATGGTCAAATGGTGCTGACGTGGCGCTGGTATGTGACAGAAGTTGTGTCCGCTTTGGAGACAATCTGCATGGTTTTCAGTGTTTTGGGTCTTTTCCGAAGTATTGGACCTTTCCCGGGCCTTTCAATATGTCACGACATCGGTGCCGCGCCCCTGCGTTTTCCGGTTTAAGCCAAGCACGTTAGGTGCTTTCAGGGAAATGTTTCCGGCGTTTCGTGTCCAGTTGCAGGTCGCACAGGCGCAACAGGCCTTCGGCATCCAGCCGCGCCCGCAATTCAGGGGTGTCGGCGCAGAATTCACCGTAAAAGTCGCGCAACCCGGCCTCGCCCGAATCTGCTTCAATGGCAGATAGAACTTCGTGAATGCTCATCCCGCCTTGGTCGCGCGGTGCGTTTGGTGCCAGTTCAGAGCGATAAGAGCCTTTTTCGAGGCGAAAGTGATAGGCGGCAATCCACTGATCCCAACTTGTGGCGTGACAATGACACAGCATGAGGTCATCCAATTCGATGGCGTTTGGATTCATGTCGTCGCCCAGAAACACGTTGTGGATCTTGACCGTCAGTTGGTCCATCCCCGTGCGAACAAACATTTTCCCCGCCAGATGGCTTAGGAAGCCGCCTTTTACGTGGCGGCCGAATTGCGGGTAAATCCGGTTGATGACCTTGGTTCGTTCGGGGCCGGAATCGACAAATCCCTTGAACGCGGTTCCGTCACCAGACAGCGATTCGACGGGGCGGATGCGAGCGCATTGGATTTTGGCGGGAAGGGCACCCAAGTTGTCGGCTACAGAGGTGTCGGGGGGGCTGTCGGGCCACAGGAATTCATCGACGTCGATATGGATCAGCCAGTCAACCTCGGGGGGGCGGGCATAGGTGCGGGTGGCGTTGAAGGTCTGGCGTGATTGATGTTTGGACGGGCGTTTCTTGCCCATCCGGTTCCAATAGGCATCATCACACGTGGTTACCCGGATTTTCGGGTGCGCCTTGAGGGTTGGATAAGCCTGCGGATTGGGTTCGTCCAGGTACAGATACAGCCGATGCGCGCCCCGGTCGAGATGATAGGCGGCAAAGTCCAGAATCTCGGTGGCCGGGGCCTTGATGGTGGCCACAAGGCCCCATTTGGTCATCACGTGCCTTTCTGTTTGTGCGACCTAGGCCATCATTTCCTTGGTCGCGGTCAGGCGGACATCCGGGTAATCGCGTTCGATTCGGTCGATATCCCATTGTAGCCGGGTCAGGTAAACAATGTCGCCATCATGGTCATGTGCGATATGTTGCTTGTTTAAATCGCAAAATTTTTCAACGGCCTGCTGGGCGCCGTTCACCCACCTGGCCGAGGTGAATTGCGACGGTTCAAACCGCACCGGCAGCCCGTATTCCAATTCGATCCGGCTGGCGAGGACTTCGAATTGCAGCTGGCCGACCACGCCGACAATAAAGCCGGACCCGATTGAGGGTTTGAACACTTTGGCGGCCCCTTCTTCGGCAAACTGCATCAGCGCCTTTTCCAGATGCTTGGATTTCAGCGGATCGCCCGCCCGCACGACTTGCAACAATTCCGGGGCAAAGCTGGGGATGCCGGTAACGCGCAGGGATTCGCCCTCGGTCAGGGTATCGCCGATCCGCAGCTGACCGTGGTTGGGAATGCCGATAATATCGCCGGCCCAGGCCTCTTCGGCCAATTCGCGGTCTGAGGCGAGGAACAGAACCGGGTTCGAGATGGTCATCAGTTTCTTGGAACGCGTATGCATCAGTTTCATGCCGCGTTTGAAATGCCCCGAGGCGAGACGGACAAAGGCCACGCGGTCGCGGTGCTTGGGGTCCATATTCGCTTGCACCTTGAAGACAAAGCCGGAAACCTTTGTTTCTTCGGGTAAAATTTTTCGGGTTTCGGCCATTTGTGGCTGTGGTTCGGGGCCGTATTCCGCGATGCCATCCATCAGCTCTTTGACCCCGAAAGAGTTAATGGCTGACCCAAACCAGATCGGTGACAGCGTGCCATCGCGAAACGCCTGACGGTCCAGGGGGGGAAGCAATTCGCGCGCCATTTCCAGCTCTTCCAGGAACGGCGTCAGCAGGTGTTCGGGTACATGTTCGGCCAGGGCAGGGTCGTCCAGCCCTTTGATTTCAATGCTTTGCGCGACCTTGTTACGGTCAGCGCGGTCCATCAGTTCCAGCCGGTCATGCAGGATGTCATAACAGCCGATAAAATCGCGGCCCTGTCCGATTGGCCAGCTGGCCGGGGTCACGTCGATGGCCAGGTTTTCCTGAATCTCGTCAATGATTTCAAAAACATCGCGGCTTTCGCGGTCCATCTTGTTACAGAAGGTCAGGATTGGCAGATCGCGCAGGCGGCAGACCTCGAACANTTTCTGGGTCTGGCTTTCTACGCCTTTGGCACCGTCGATGACCATTACGGCAGCGTCTACGGCGGTGAGGGTTCTGTAAGTGTCTTCGGAAAAATCGCTGTGGCCAGGTGTGTCGACAAGATTGAAGCGGAAGCCGTTGTAATCAAAAGACATTGCCGAAGCAGATACCGAAATTCCCCGGTCTTTTTCCATCTGTATGAAATCCGAGCGGGTCCGTCGCGCCTCGCCTTTGGCGCGCACCTGTCCGGCCATCTGGATGGCACCGCCAAACAGCAGGAATTTCTCGGTCAGGGTGGTTTTGCCCGCATCCGGGTGGGAAATGATGGCAAAGGTGCGCCGACAGGCAATCTGCGGCGGCAATGCGGGGCGGTTTGGCTCGGTATTGGACATGATCGCGCGTATAGGGGGGCTTGGGCCCCGGTGCAAGAACCGGGGGCGAAAGCGATCAGTCGTTGGGCATTGGCTGTCCATGCAGTCGCAGGAACTTGCTGGATTCGTCGCTATTGCGGAAAAAAGGCACCGAATCGGGCGGGGTCAGGTCGGTCGCACGGCCTGCGACCTCGGCCAGCACCACCTCGGTGATAAAGGGCAGGTCAAAATGGCGGGCGTCTTCCAGGCGGATCCATTGCAGGTGCGACAGCTCGTCCGAGGCATGGGTGAAATCATCCAGATCGCCCTGAATGGCCCCGGCATCCACCAGAAAGAAGCGCGCGTCAAAGCGGCGGGGGCGGCCCGGCGGGGTCAGTGCGCGGAACACGAATTGCAGGGCGTTGGCGGTGGGGACATGGCCGGTTCCGGCGAAGCCCTGCCAGTCATGCGGGATGTCGCCTGCCCAAGCGCCGGGGCGGCCCAGCACCAGGCCGGTTTCTTCCCAAAGCTCGCGAATGGCCGCTGTGGCCAGCGCATGTTGCAAACCGACGGGGGCGTCATCGGCCAGCCGGTCGTGACACAGGGCGGGCAGCGGCGCGTGCAGTGGCACAGACGCGTCGCCAGCATCGACGGCCCCGCCGGGAAAGACAAATTTGTTAGGCATAAACGCGGCTTGCGCGCCACGCTGGCCCATCAGGATGGCCGGATCGTTGTGGCGGTCGCGCAGCACGATTACCGTGGCGGCGTTTCGGACGGCGGATTTATCTACGTTGTTAGTTGTGCTCATGGCCCCTCACTTGTTCGAAGGGTCATTCGGAATCTCCGAACCCATGCATGCGCCGGGCCCATTGGAAACCGACGATTGCACCCTTCAGTCTGGGCAGAAGGTAAAGCGATAAGCCGACACATCCAACCGCAAAGATTGAAAATAATGTCAAAGGGTCGGGGCGCCAGGTGACAAACACCCGGTGCAGCAGGGGGGCCATCAGGTGCCCGACCAGCAGGATTGTCAGATATGCGGGCCCGTCATCGGCGCGGTGGTGGTGCAGTTGTTCGCGGCAAACCGGGCAGGCGGCATTCACCTTCAGGTAGCCGTGCAACAGCGGGCCGCTGCCGCAATTGGGGCATTTGCGACGCCAGCCTTTGGATAAGGCAGGCCAGAGGGCGCGCTCAGAGTCCGTCTCGGACTCGGCATCGTAAACGGCACCAATAGCGGCGTCCTGGGATAGGGGGGGGGTGTGTTCTGACATCGGGCACCTGATTGTTACTGCTCATAAGTGGGGTGGATTGGCCGGTTCGGAAAGGGTGCAATGCGGTCTTGCGTCGGGATGTCGCAAAATTTCAGGCGGGGTTTGGGGATCGCTGGCAAAAATATTTGCGACGGAAAACCGGGTGGGCTGCGTATCAGATGTATGGTTGGCGGCAACGGGCCGTCGTCTGACAAGGAAAACATGTGATGAAGAAGACAGCATATTTTACCGGATTGTTTGTCGCCACTGCGGCGCTGACGGCGACAGGGGCCTTGGCGTTTGGCCCAGGGTCGGCTGGCGGGATGGAGCGGCCATCGTTTCAGGCGCTGGACACGGATGGTGATGGCCAGATCACCATGGTGGAAGTTAAGGCGCTGGGAACTGCGCATTTTGCCGGGGCGGATGCGGATGGCGACGGCATGCTGACATTGGCCGAGCTAGAGGCGCATGTTCAGAAGCAGGCCGCGAAACGGGCCGCGTCAATGATGGCGCGGTTTGACAAAGATGGCGACGGGGCGCTCTCTGCGGCAGAGTTGCCAAAGCCGCGCAAGGCGCCCGAGCGGATGTTCGATCATTTCGACACGGACAGCAGCGGTGGTATTTCCGAACAGGAATTTGCCGAGGCGCGCGAGAAAATGATGGGGCACAAAATGGGCGGCAAGATGTGTCACGGGGATGGTCATGGCTGGGGCCATTGGGGCAAAAACCGGGACAAGAACTGAGTGTGTGCAGGACGTTGCAACCATATCCGGGCGCACGTCCGCCAAAAAGGTGCGGGTCTTGATGAAAGGACCCGCGCCCAGTTCTGCACTCAGCTCCGAACCGGCTGACGACGCGCTGTTGGTGGCCTTTGCCAATGGCGACCCATTGGCGGCGCGCGATCTGACCCAGCGCCTTGCCCCACGCGCTTTTTCTGTGGCGGTGCGGGTGCTGGGCGACCGGGCCGAGGCCGAGGATGTCGTGCAAGAGGCGATGTTGCGCCTGTGGCGCATGGCGCCCGATTGGCAGCGGGGCACCGCAAAGGTCAGCACCTGGCTTTACCGGGTGGTACTGAACCTGTGTCTGGATCTAAAGCGGCGGCGGCGCGGCGGGATGGCGGCGCTGGACGAGGTGTCCGAACCTGCCGATCCGGCCCCTGGCGCGGCGGACCGGATGCAAGACAGCGCCCGGTCGGATGCGCTACAGGCGGCTTTGATGCACTTGTCGGACCGGCAGCGTCAGGCGGTGGTACTGCGTCATATCGAAGAACTGTCGAACCCGGAGATTGCCGGGATCATGGACATCAGCACCGAGGCGGTCGAAAGTCTGACCGCCCGGGGCAAAAAAACGCTGGCCTCGGTTTTGGCCGGGCGGCGTGTGGAACTGGGGTATAATGATGGCTGAAACGCGAGACGACAAAGACGATCTGGGCAGGTTTTTTCAGGCAGCGCAGCGCGAGGCCGCGCCGCTGCCAGACGGGCTGTCCGCGCGTATTCTGGGTGATGCCGATCAGGTGCAGGCCGGGTTTTCGGCCTTTGTCGGGGGCGCGGATATGTCGGGAACGGCGCCGGGCCTGTGGCGGCAGGTGATGGAGGTGCTGGGCGGTTGGCCGACGATTGGCGGGTTGGCTACGGCTTGTGCGGCGGGTGTGTGGATTGGGCTGGCGCCGCCATCGTTTATACCGGACCCGATGCCGTTGGTGATGGGGACGCAGGCGGAAATCGACCTGTTTGGCGGTGAAGATCTGGTGACAGTTTTGTCAGAGGAGGGGTGAAATGCCCAGGGTAACAGAAAAGACGAAATCGCCCACCCGCCTTTGGCTGCGGCTGGTGTTTGGGGCGTCGCTGGCGCTGAACCTGCTGGTGTTGGGGCTGGTGGGCGGGGCGATCCTGCGGTTTGGCGGCCCGGACGGGATGCGCCCGCCACCGCGGACCATCGGGACCATGTTATTTCGCGAATTGCCCCGCGCAGATCGCCGGGCGTTGCGCGATGACGCAGTGACGGCGCATGACAAACGGCCCCCGCAGCGGCGGGCAGAACTTCAGGCGGTGGGGGCGGCATTGCGGGCATCGCCGTTTGATTCCGCTGCGCTGGCGGATCTGCTTTCCCGGCATGACGCGCAACACGCGGCCTTTAACGCAATGGTGCATCAGGCCTGGATGAAGCGGGTGATCGGGATGAGCGACGCGGAACGCATGGCCTATGCCGACCGGCTGGAAAAGGCGTTGACCCATCCACATTTCGGGCGCGAGTACCACAAAGAGCGGGACGACTGAGCGCGGCCCCGGTTTCCTTTTAGGTGGTCCGGTATCAGGCGGCAGGGCGGATCAGGGTGACCTGATTGCGCCCGGCGTCTTTGGCCTCGTAAAGGGCGCGGTCGGCCTGGGTGATCATCCGGGCGGTTGCCTGTTCGCACCCGGTCGGAACCTGAGACGTCAGCTGTGGCGAGACCACCACACCGATCGAGATCGTAACATCTATCGGCTGATCCTGTCCCGGCACAAAATACGGCGACCGGTTGATCCGGCTGCACAGCCGGTCGGCGGCGGCAACGGCGCTTTCCTGGCTGGTGGCGGGCATCACGATCAGGAACTCTTCGCCCCCGACGCGGGCAATCATATCATCGGGGCGCAGGGCCCCCAGCAGGCGATGGGCGGTTTCGACCAGCACCGCATCGCCCGCCGGATGGCCAAAGCGGTCGTTGATATGTTTGAAATGGTCCAGATCGGCCAGCATCACCGCAAAGCAGGTGTGTTTTTCCACCGCCTGCCGGGCGATATGCGCCAGTCGCGGTAGGGCATAGCGGCGGTTATACAGCCCGGTCATCGGATCCAGCACCGCCGCGCGCAGCCCATTATGCACATTGTCGCGCAACTGGTCTGCCTGGGCTTTGTGCCGCAATTGGGCATCCAGCCGCAAAATCAGTTCCTCGGTACAGAAACCACCGGGCAGCACGTCATGGGCACCGCGGTCCAGNGCCTCGGCGGCCAGATGCGGGTTTGCGGGGTTGGGGATGGCGATTACCGCTGCGGTCCGGGTGGTGGCGCGGGCGCGCAGATCGGCCAACAGGCGTAACCCGGCGCCGTTTTCCACGCCAGAGCCGGGCTCGGCCCTGGTTGCGGGTAATTCGATGACAATGGCGTCATGGGTCGGCTCGCCCAGCAGCGCGTGCATGTCGCCCATCTGGTAGATATCCAGCTGATGCGCGGTTTGTTTCTTGAGTCGGGCGCGCCAGACGGCACCGGTGGCGGCCGTTTGCGTCACCAGTGCCACCCGAGCCTGACGCAGCGGGGCCGCGACAAAGCCCACCGCCGGTTCAGCCAGACCAAGAGCCCGCGAGGCGCCCCCCTGCAGGCGCAGATCCTCAGCGCTAGAGCGGGCGCGGATCAGGCTGCGGATGCGGGCTTGAAGGATCACATCATCCAGCGGATGTGACAGCACGTCGTCAATGCCCGCCGCCAGCACCCTAAGCCGCGCGGCACGGTCATTTTGCGGGGTGATTGCGATCACCGGAATCGCCGCCAGATGTGCATCCGCCGCCAACAAGGCGCGCAGATCCAGCGCATCGCCATCGGGCAAAGACATGGCGGTGACAATCAGATCGGGCCGGGTGCGGCGCACAAGCGCCGAAAGGCCGGCCAGCCCATCGGCCTGCACCACGTGGTAATAGGCCGCCGACAGCTGAACCTTCAGCATGATGCGGTTTGTTGACACCCCGTCCAGGATCAGAATCGTGCCCTGCACATCCTCGCCTTTCGACACTTACATTCGCGTTAACGCAGAGTCTTAATGAGAGTAGTTAACAGGCGATTAATGGTGGTCGTAAAACTACAGTTATCTCAATACTTCAAATAGTTAACGCATATCCGGAAAGCACAAAAGAAACCGCTTCAAAACCGGTGATTCCATTTTTACTTATTTCCTTCCTCGCAGAGTTTTGGGGGAAATGATAAGAAGCAGCTAATTGAGGACGCTTGTAAAAACCGGTGTTGGCCTGACCATGCGGCATTTTACGGTTGCTTGATCCCGTCTTTGCGTTCAACCCCGCTGACGATCTGGGGTCACCGGCTTCTGCCAGCGCGTTTGCCCCTTTTGCTTGGCAGGCAGCTGATATCTGACGCCGTCAAGTTCCCTGGAAGAAATCAAAACCGCCAGGGGCCATCAGCCGATAGTTTGCGCGTATCGCGAACCGACCCTGCTATTTTTTTATCAGTCGAATGAGGTTTGCCAGTATTGGCAACGCCATTGCCGGCAGGGCGCTGCCCAACGGATCGCGGGCGATGCGGCGGACATTTTTGGCAACATCGCGGGCTTCATCCATTGTGCCTTGCAATTCAACGCTTAGGTCTTCGATCGCCAGATCACGCAGTTCGGTGATCGGCTCTAGCTCTGCTTCGGGGTTCTGGTGGGTGGCAAGAACAACCAGCAGAACGGCAAGGCCCAGATTGACCAACCCGACAATCAACGCCGAGACCTGTGGCGACAGGCTGGATCGCAGAAAAAAGAACGCAGCGATATTCAACATCACCAAGCCGATTGCCGCCACTAGGGCGGCGAACCCCATCAACCCGGTCTGGTTTCGCAGCACGGNCATATGGCGGCGCGCGATCATCCGTTCCGCGCGCAAAATAATAGAGAGATTTCGACCGATCCGGTTCATGCTCTGCCCCTATTCGTCCTGTTATTTTGACATGCGCCCCAACACAAACCCAACCCCAAAGGCCGCAATGGAGGTGATCAGGGGTTTGTTGCGTGGCAGATCCCCCAACTCTTCGGAAAGCTGCTCTAACAGGGCCTCGGTATCGGTGGCATCAAGGCCTTGTGACTTCAACAAGCTGGCCCACCCGTCCTGCGGTTGGGCGTCCGGTTGGGCGTCGTTTGTTCCCGCCTTGTCACCCTCGGCAGAGGGTGAGGATTCGCCATCGTCCGATTCCCGCTGTTGGGCCATCTGTGCCCGAAGCTGTTCCAGCTCTGCCTGCAATTCAGTCTTGGTGGCCATCACAATATCCTTTCCCTGCGTGCGGGGTCAATTTTGACAATGGCATTTCCCCAATGCCCCTCACAAGACAAAAGCCTTGCGCATTATGCCTGGCCACCACGCAAAATGCAGATCGCCGGGGTGGCTAGGCGTCTATTAGCAAGCTGAAAAACGGCGGGAGGAACCCCAGCCCCCCCTACCTATTTTAGTCAGCTGCGTTTTTNATCCGGTCANNNGCGTTTTTCATCCGCAACCCCAGTTCGCGCGCCGCTTCGGCGACCTCTTCCGTAGATTTTTGGAACTGTGCGGCGCTCAGGAATTTATCCCATTCCGTGACCATTCCGTCCCACTCTTCTTCGGCATCTTTACTCGCCAAATGCAACTGTAACTTCATTTCGTCGCGTTTCTGTTGCATGTTGGCAACCAATTCGTCAAAGTCATTCATCTTGCTAATCCGTTCCAAAATACGCGACCGGATGCCCGGCTGCTATGGCGGGTATATTGCATCATTGCACAATCTTGTGCAATGTCGCGAAATGGCGCAGGGCTGCTGGTTGGTAAGCTTGGGTTTCGGGGTAAAGCACCCGGGCATTGCCTTTGAGGAGCGTGAAATGCAGGGCGAGAAGCGGAGTGTGACGGCAAAAGTGGCGCATGCGTTGCCGGAAGCCATCCTCAGATTTGACCGCAAAGGCGGCTGGGTCATGTCCAGCCATATTGCCATGTCGATGATGCTGGCGCTGTTTCCGTTCTTGCTGTTTGTTGTGGCGCTGGCCGGGACCTTGTCGCAGGACGTTGATGTCGATGATCTGGTTGAACTGATCTTTGGCGCCTGGCCCGAGGCGATTGCCGGGCCGATCGTCTTGGAAGTGCGGGCTGTGTTGACGGCCACCCACTCTCGGTTGATGACGGTCGGCGGTATTCTGGCGATCTATTTTGCGTCAAACGGGGTGGATGCGGTGCGGGTGGCGATGACGCGGGCCTATCGCGATACGGACGAGCGGCCATTCTGGAAGGCGCGCTTGTTGTGCCTGGTATTTGTGTTGATTGGCGGCGCGTTGGTGTTGGTGGTGGCGACGGTCGGGCTGGCGCTGCCGTTCTATCTTAGCCTTGTCACCGATGCCACGCCGGGCCCGATTGAGGCCTGGTTCACCAATGCCCGGGTAAGCTGGGCGTTCACCATGGGCGCGCCAATGCTGGCGGTGACGGCGTGCCATGTCTGGTTGCCCGGTCATCGCCATTCGCTGATGCAGATGCTGCCGGGCATTGTTCTGACACTGGTGTTGTGGATTGGCGCAACCTGGGGGTTTTCCTATTACATTGCGCGCTTTGCCAGCTACAGCGCGGTTTACGCCGGGTTGGCAGGAACCATGGCCGCGTTGATTTTCATGTATCTGATGTCAGCAATCCTGATTCTGGGGGCCGAGTTTAACGGGGCGCTGGCCAACAGCGGTGCTGTGGATACCAAATGACCGACTGTTCGGCGACTACGTCCGCCTTGCCGCGATGGGCGCAGTTTTAAACCGCTGGATATGGCGACGCAAATCTGGTTTGAGTTCACAATGCAGAACCGGGACTTTGCAGAACCGGGACTTTAAGGTGTCGGCCGATCAGGCCAAAAATGAACCAACCCCGCAAGTTCGCGCGGACAGGAGCCACATTTGCAACCAATTTTGAACCTGTTGGCCGGTCTTTGTCTTGTCGGATGGGCATTGGCCCCTGCAGCAAACGCGCAATCGCTAACCTATACCGGGTCGGACGGGTGCAGCGACTGCCACCAGGAAGAGGCGGCGCAATGGCAAGGGTCGCACCATGCGCTGGCCTGGACTGCGCCGGGGCCGGACACTGTGCTGGGCGATTTCAACGATGCCGAATTTGCCCATGATGGCATGCTGACCCGGTTCACCACAGGCGATACCGACGGCGCTTATGCCATCACGGTTACTGAAAAAGACGGGACAACCACGCAATACCCGGTGCATTCCGTGGCGGGTACAGCCCCATTGCAGCAATACCTGCTGGAAACAGATCCGGGGCGATTGCAAAGCTTTGACGTGGTTTGGGACGTGGAAAAGCAGCAATGGTATCACCTTTATCCGGACCAGGATTTGCCACCAACCGACGGGTTGCACTGGACAGGCACTTACAAGACCTGGAATGCCCGCTGTGCCGAGTGCCATGCCACCGGGTATCAACGTAATTTCGGGGCGCGCACCGGGCGCTACGCTTCGATTCAGGCGGAAATCGGGGTGGGGTGCGAATCTTGTCATGGCCCCGCGTCGGCGCATCTGGCCTGGACCAAGGACAAAACCGCCCCCGATAATGCGGCGGGTCTGAATGGGTTTGGCTTTCCGGTCAGTTTTGGCGCTGGAAACACCCAGGCCGAGATCCAGCAATGTGCCGGCTGCCATTCCCGCCGCGAGGCGCTGGGAAATGGCAACCCCCCGCCAGGCACCGCCTTTGATGATGCCTATACTTTGGCGCTGCTACGCCCGGGCCTGTATCATGCGGATGGGCAAATCCTGGATGAGGTCTATGTTTATGGCTCGTTCCTGCAATCCAAGATGTATGCGCGTGGGGTAGGCTGTATGAATTGCCATAACCCTCATGATGCCGGGCTAAAGGCGGAGGGCAATGCCGTGTGTACCCAGTGTCACTCACCCGCCGGAAACCCGGATTTCCCGACCCTGCCATTGGCCGATTACGACAGCGCCAGCCACAGCTTTCACGAAACGGGCAGTGAGGGCGCGCAATGCAAGAACTGTCACATGATCGAGCGGACCTATATGGGGGTGGACGGGCGCCGCGATCATTCGTTCCGCATCCCGCGCCCTGATCTTGGGGCCGAAACCGGTGGGCCGGATGCCTGCACCGATTGCCATGCCGGGCAAACACAGGACTGGGCGGCGATGCAGATCGAAACCTGGTATCCCAACTCGCAAAAGCGCGGACCGCATTATGGCCAGGTACTGGCTCAGGGCCGCAGCAACCCGCAATTGGCGGCCGCATCGTTGCAAGACCTGGCGCTGGACGCGACCCAGCCCGGTATTGTNCGCGCAACGGCGCTGTATCTGTTGCAATCCGAAGTTAACCCGCAACTGGCNGACCTGANNGCCCCGTTGCTCAGCGACCCTGATCCGCTGATCCGGGGCAGTGCCGCTGTTTTGCAACGCGGCGCGCAGATTGATGTGCGGTTGGATCGGTTGATGCCAACCCTGCGCGATCCGATGAAATCTGTGCGGATTGCTGCGGCCAAACAGTTGCTGGATGTGCCTGCGGATCAACTGGTGCGGTCACAACGCGCGATACTGGGCGAAGCGATGGGGGATTGGCAGCGGTCGCTGGCAAGTCGTCTGGATTTCCCGGAAACCCATCTGGTGATGGGGGGCATGGCGCTGACGATGCGCAATTTCCCGGCAGCACTGAATGCGTTTCGTGAAGTTGTCCGGCTGGATCCGCAACGGGGCGATGCCTGGTCGATGCTGGTCCGCCTGTCGGAAGCCCTGGAAGGCCCCGATGCAGCCCGCGCCACGTTGCGCGAAGCGTTGGAACACGCGTCAAATGACCCTGTTTTGCTACAGATGATCGGGCAGATCGGTAAATAGCCTGCGCGATTACAGGGGGTTGTGCCAAATTCCTTTGGAAAGCCCCGGAATTGCCACATCCAGCGCTAACTGCTGGCTCAGAGGTCGTGGCCTAATGTTGTGCCACCCCATCTGCCAGAGATAAGCCATGTATTATGACCCGCCCAGATTGCGCCACGCGCGGTTGTTTGAGCTTTTGCGCCAACAAAACCTGTCCGAAAAAACCTCTGCGCGCCTGCGGGCGCGGGAGTTTGCGCGNGCGAAGATTGACCAGGACGAGGCCGCAATGATCTGTGCGCTGGCGGTAAATTCCTGGGNCCCTGCGGTGCCCGNTGCCGGGCGCGCTTGAATTATCCGCGAAATCCGGTTGCAACCACAAACTTCTCAGAACTGTCGGCCCNCGACGCCGGTGGTTTGACATTCATCACCTTGGTGAACTTTTGCTTCAGCAATTTTTGCAAATCACCCTCGGCACCGCCGGCCAACACTTTGGCAACAAACGTTCCGCCCGGTTCCAGCACGTCAAAGGCGAACCATGCGGCGGCCTCGCACAGGGCGATGATGCGCATATGGTCGGTTTTCTGGTGGCCCGACGCAGACGCCGCCATGTCCGACATCACCACATCCGCCTTGCCGTCCAGCCATTCCTTGACCTTGTCGTCAGCGTCGTCCTCCATGAAATCCAGCACATGAACTTCGGCCCCGGCCACCGGTTCAACCTCTTGCAGGTCGATCCCCAGAACCCGGCCTTTCGCTTTGCTTTTCCGTTCTCCCAGTGCATTCACCCGTTTGACAGCCACCTGCAGCCACCCGCCGGGGGCACAGCCCAAATCCACCACCCGCGCGCCGGGCACCAGAAACCGGTATTTTTCATCCAGCTCCAGGATCTTGAATGCGGCCCTGCCGCGAAACCCTTCGGTTTGCGCGCGCTTGACATAAGGGTCATTTAACTGCCGCTGCAACCAAAGGGTCGAGCTGAGCTTGCGTCCACGGGCGGTCTTGACCTTGACCTTCAGGTCACGTTGCCCACGCCCGGATGTGTTTTTGGCCACGAAACAGCCCTCCATTCTGGTTCNGAGTANCGCCTTGCGGGCGGTTCAGCAAGTCAGATGGGGGGGATAAGGACCAAATGGAAGGTTTNCGGCTGAAACTTCCCGCCCGGATTTTTTATACATCGCGAAAGGATACCTTCTGTGCGCCCCTGGCAGATAACATATTTTGGGGCGCCATTGCTGCGGCAGCGGCAAATGGACCGCGTGGGCGCCAGGGAAAACACGCCCAAAGGTCCAATACGGGCTGGTAGGTTTGCACGGGATGGTGTGATTTGGACGCCGCTTTATCTGATCCTCAGATTTATCTGATCCTCAGAACGGCCCGTCCTCCAATACGCCATCCGCGCTCATCTGGGCGTACAGCAACCCTTCGCGCAGGCCTCGGTCGGCCACTGACAGCCGATCGGTGGGCCAACAGCGCAGCAGCGCCTGCAAGATCGCCGAGCCGGACATGATCAA
>JGI24025J20009_10000924_pt1 | contig 22666 bp, 19 predicted proteins | sample Cruoilmetagenom3_FD_20009 | JGI IMG/M metagenome (IMG submission 20009) | reverse complement strand
TTATTAATAATTGTTGGAGGGATTATCTTCTTATCTATTACTTCTGGTCTTGTTTTTTCAGCATTCAACATCTTTGTAATGTCTGGTCCATGAATATCAGCATCAAGCAATCCAACGTTATTGCCATTTAATGCCAATTTAAAAGCCAAATTTACTGCAACTGTTGTTTTACCAACACCACCTTTACCACTAAAAACCATAATACTTTTTTTAACATTATCTAAATTAGCGGTCTTATTTACTTTTTCATTTATATTTTTATTAGCATCCATTAATACCATCCAATTCTGATTATTTTTTATTTAAATCTATAAATAATAACTCTATTATTCTTTTAATTCAAATATTTTTAGTAATTTTGTAGTACCAATTTATAAATGATCCTTCTCATTAGTTGTTGTTACAATAACAAAATGTTAAAGATTATTACTAAATTAAAACATTAAATTCTAAATAAAAAGTAACCACCCATAAAGTCATAATTCAACTTTAAGAAGTAGGTGGTTACTGTTGAGAGAATTTATTGTTACTACTAAGTTTTTTTAAGATTAAGAACATAAAATTTTTAAAATAAAACTATTTTTTTGATTATAAAAATACTGATAATAAAAATATGACTTGTTTATAATAAACACTACATGTAAAAATTTTTATAATGTTAATTAGTAAAAGATCGTGAAAACAATTTATAATATTTATTCTATTCATTACAGTACTGCGTAATTTGATTCATTGTATTGTATATAATTGGATATATTTTTTAAAAAATCAAAAAATAAAATAAATACATAATATAAGATTATTTAAAACTTAATAAACTAATACTTTGTCTAGAAATTCTTTCAGATTAACTTTCAAGTAAAAAAAATTATAAAAGGGGTCAGTAAAAAGCGTCAGTAAAAGGGGTCAGGTCTTACAATATAACATTTTGGATCAGAAACATCTTACATTACATAAATAAAATAAGATTAAATATTTTAAAGGGAAAATTGTAAAATGAAGATTACTATTCTATATGATTCATACAAATATAAAAAATTGGCAAAACTTAGGACTGGGTGGGGTTTTTCCTGTTTAATAGAAACAGGTGAAAAAGATATACTATTTGATACCGGATGGGATGGAAATATTCTTTTAAATAATATGAACTATTTAGGCTTTAATCCTGAAAAGATAGATATTGTAGTAATTTCGCATTACCACTGGGATCATTGTGGCGGTCTTCCTCAGCTATTGGGAATTGATAAAAAAGTTGATGTATATGTGCCTAAAAGTTTTTCAACTCATCTTAAAAGTGAGATAAGATATAGAGCAAATCTTATAGAGGTAATAGAACCAACAAAAATTTGCGATGATGTTTATACCACTGGGGAATTGGGAACAGATATAAAAGAACAATCAATAATACTTAAAACAGATAATGGATTAATTGTCATAACTGGATGTGCTCACCCAGGTATAAGAACTATATTAAAGGTTGCTTCAAATTATGGGAGAGTTTTTGGTTTAATTGGAGGATTTCATGGATTTAAAGAATTTTATCTAATTAGCGATATCTCATTTATAATGCCTTGCCATTGTACAAGATACAAAAAAAACTTAGCTAAGTTATTTCCTCAAAAATATATTGAAAATGGCATAGGTAAGGAAATGAAATTTTAGAGAATTAATTAAATAGTTTAATATAAAATAATAATAATTTAGAAAATATTGCAGTATAATAATCAAGTTAACCTATTATAAATTAGTTATGAATATATGCGCAATACTTAAATGATGATTGTTAGATTTAAATTCATATTATAGGATTTTAATATAATAAATCGGATATTTTGAATAAAAAATTTTTAATAAAAATGAAGGGATAAAAATATGAAAATTGTTAAGAAGGGATGGAAGGAAATTCCAATTGGTGGTGTGATCTTGGAAGCCGGAAATGCGTCTGAATACAACACTGGAGATTGGAGAAGCCAAAGACCAATATGGGACGAGGAAAAATGCATTCACTGTCTATTATGCTATGTTTATTGTCCAGATTCTTCGATAGAAGTTGAAGATAAAAAAATGATTGGAATCAACTATTTTTATTGCAAGGGATGTGGAATTTGTGCTGAAGTATGTCCAAAACAAGCAATCGAACTAATTCCTGAAACAAAAACAAGTGAACCGGAAACAAAGATAAGTGAGAGGGGTGAATAGATATGGCAAAAAAACATGTTGAGGTAGGAACTACAGCAGTAGCAATGGCAATGCGACAGATTAATCCAGATGTATTAGCAGCATATCCTATTACACCTCAGACAGCAATAGTACAGACATTCTCACAATATGTTGCTGATGGAAAGGTAGATACAGAATTTATTACAGTTGAAAGTGAACATTCTGCTATGAGTTCTTGTGTTGGGGCAGCTGCTGCTGGAGCTAGAGTTATGACTGCCACAGGTTCTGCTGGTTTAGCATTAATGTGGGAGATATTATCTGTAGCTTCTGGACTTAGATTACCAATTACGATGGTAAATGTTAATAGAGCACTTTCCGCACCTATAAATATACACTGCGATCATTCTGATAGCATGGGAGCAAGAGATAGTGGATGGATACAGATATATTCAGAAAATTCACAGGAAGCATATGATAATGTCATTCAAGCAATAAGAATAGCAGAAGTAGAAGAAGTAAGACTTCCGGTAATGGTGATGTTAGACGGTTTTATTATAAGCCATGGAATTGAGGAATTTGAGACATTAGAAGATGATGAGGTAAGAAACTTTATAGGGGAATATAAACCAAAATATTCTCTTTTAAATGTAAATGAGCCAATCAGTCATGGTCCACTACAGCTATTTGATTACTACTTTGAAACTAAGCGTCAACAAGCGGATGCTATTTATAAAGCAAGGTCTGTAATAGAAAAGGTTAGTAGTCAGTATGAGAAATTATCCGGAAGAAACCAACCTATAATTGAAAAATATTTTACTGATGATGCTGAATATATAATTGTGGTTCTATCCTCAACAGCAGGGACTGCAAAAAGTGTTGTAAATGAGTTAAGAAAAAAAGGACTAAAAGTTGGACTTATTAAACCGAGAATTTTTAGACCCTTTCCATATTATGAAATAATAGAAACACTTAAAAATACAAAAGCTATAGCTGTGTTAGATAGATCTAATTCATTTGGAGCTCAAGGGGGACCTTTATACATCGAAATTAGAAGCGCATTATATGAGTTAACACAAAAACCACTTATAAAAAATTACATTTATGGTTTGGGTGGAAGGGATATAAGTTTAAAAAATATAAGATCAGTTTATTCTGATTTAGAAAAAATAGTAAAAACCGGTAGGGTGGAAAAACCAGTTAGCTATCTCGGAGTCAGAAAATAATTAATTTTGTCATCTTTGTATATAAAGATTTTGTTTAAAAACAATAAATAAGAAATAAATAATACCTTGTCATTCCTTCACTTCGTTCGATGACGGAGTCTGAAGGAGCGGTAGCGACTGAAGAATCTCATTAATAATCTTGAATATAAGCTTTGGGTATACTTTCTTGGCTTAAGATGCCTGCGAAAGTATACCATAAAGCTAGAAAATAAATTTAAAATATAAGTTAAAATATATTGTCATTCTGAAGGAGCGATAGCGACTGAAGAATCTCATTATTAAAAAATATTAGTAATTAGAATTTGGGTATTGAAATTATAAATATCAATATCAAATAAAAAATTAATTAACTAACTTTGTATAAGAAAGTAGGTTTACTGTGATAAGTTTAAAAGAAATAGTAAAAAAGGAAAGAAGGTTATCTCCAGGTCATAGACTTTGCCCTGGTTGTGGTGCATCAGTTGTAGCTAAAATGGTTCTCTGGTCAACAGATGATCCTGTAGTTATAGGCATTGCTACAGGGTGTTTGGAAGTTTCAACAACTATATATCCGCAAACTGCATGGAATATTCCTTATATTCATAGCGCATTTGAAAATGCTGCATCTACTATTAGCGGTGTTGAAACAGCCTATAGAGCTTTGAAGAAAAAAGGAAAAATAAAAGAGAATATAAAGTTTGTTGCCTTTGGTGGGGATGGCGGAACATATGATATAGGTCTACAGGCGCTTTCTGGAGCTATGGAGAGAGGTCATAATATGGTTTATGTTTGTTATGATAATGAAGCTTATATGAATACCGGGATTCAGCGTTCAAGTGCAACTCCATTTGGTGCAAGTACAACAACAAGTCCTGCTGGAAGTGTGATTCCAGGAAAAATTAGAAAAAGAAAGGATCTTACATACATTATGGCTGCTCACAAGATTCCTTATGTTGCACAAGGTTCAATTAGTCATTGGAGGGACTTGGTAAAAAAAGCCAGCAAAGCATTTGAAGTTGATGGTCCAGCATTTTTAAATGTATTATCCCCATGTCCAAGAGGATGGAGATATGACTCCAAGTTAACAATTAACATAGCAAAAGGGGCAGTTACCAGCAATTTCTGGCCATTATATGAAGTTGAAAATGGTAATTGGAGATTAACTTATAAAACAAAGAAAAAAACACCAATTGAAAATTGGCTAAAAAAACAGGGGAGATTTAAACATTTATTCAAACCTGAAAACAAACACATAATAGATGAGATACAAAACTACATTGATAATGACTGGAAGGACCTTCTCAAAAGGTGTAGTAAATAGTTTAATTAATTTCTAAGCGTATTTAATTTTTACTCTTTTATGTAAATATAATCTTGTCATTCTGAAGAGCAATAGCGACTGAAGAATCTCATTCGGTAGATAACTCGCTTATCTTCGAAGCGTTGCTATTATTCGTTTGGGATTAGATAACATATCTAAAGCATCACAAATATCTTTTACTAAAATGTCTGCATTATTTAAATCCAGTGTCGATAGACCCTCTTGACCAATTATGGCTATTGATAACTTACACTCTTTAAACATTGATGCATCGTTAGAACCATTCCCAATACATATACAATTTTGGGCCCCTATTTTATTAACAAAGTCTCTCTTCTGCTTACTCCCATTTTTGGGCTTAATCTTAATTAATAGCGGAGATTTGGTTTTTAATAAGTGAGATTCTTTAAATATTACATTTCCTAATTTATTTACTATAATACTTTTAGGTGGAGATTCAGTTATCAGTATGTAATATTCTTCCCACTTTTCTTCTAATTCTGTTATAGAAACTAATTTTGCACTTGTTTTTTCTGATATTTCTTCTAATTTTCCATGTGTTCCTGCGGTAATTATAAAAATATTTAAAATCTGTTTTAATTTATTCAATTTTTTAATTACTTTTTCTGGAATTACTCCATCTGTAGCTAATGTACCATTTAGATCTAGAACTAAGCTTTTCAATTTAAGTGTCTTAAAACCGGGTATAATTACTTCAAGCATATTTACTCCTAAAAATATTAATAAGAAAATTTATATGATTTTCATTACATATAGATTTTTAGACAATATTTATTAAATTCAGAGATTATATTAAAAATCCTATAAAAGTTAATATTTTAATTATCATAAATTGATAATAATTACCATTAATTTAAAGGATAAATGCATTATATATTATAAAAAGAGGGATTGACTCATTTATTTTTAACTAATATATTAGAATTTTATAATAGATTTTATATTTATTTAGTTTTTTGCTCATAGTTTGAAAATTTAATATAGTTGAACTAATTTGGTATATTCTATAAGAGAAAACTATATTTATTAATAAGGAAATAAGAACTAAAATTTAATAATAATTAGATATAAATAGGTAGTTATTAGTAAGGAGATATTTTAATGAAAAAATATAATGTAGCTATTTGTGGGGCAACTGGTGTTGTTGGTGAAACTATGTTAAAGGTTTTACAGGAGAGAAATTTTCCAGTAGAGAAATTAAAACTTCTTGCATCATATAGATCAGTAGGTAGGAAATATAAATTTTTTAATCAAGATGTTTTGGTTGAAGAACTAACTAAAGATTCATTTAAAGACACAGAAATTGCCCTTTTTTCTATAGGAGCAGGACTCAGTAAGGAATTTGTACCAATAGCAGTAGAAAATGGAGCAGTGGTTATTGATAACTCAAGTGCATTCAGAATGGATAAAGATGTTCCTCTTGTTATACCAGAGGTAAATCCTGAAGATGTATCTTGGCATAATGGAATAATTGCAAATCCAAATTGCTCTACAATTGTAATGGTTGTGGCAATTAGCCCAATTCATAAAATCTCAAAGATAAAAAGAATAGTTACATCAACATATCAAGCTGTATCTGGAACTGGAAGAGAAGCAGTAGAAGAATTAAAAAAACAATCGAGAGCAGTTCTTAACGATGAAGAGGTGATATCTAAGGTTTATCCAGTTCAAATAGCATTTAATGTATTACCACACATAGAAGATTTTCTTAAAGACGGTTACACAAAAGAAGAGATGAAAATGGTTCATGAGACCCATAAAATAATAGGTGATGATTCTATAAAAATAACTGCTATAACAGTAAGAGTTCCTGTATTTACATCACACTCACTATCTGTCAATTTAGAGTTAGGATCTAAACTTACGAGAGATGATGTGCGAGAAATTTTAAGTAAAGCACCTGGTGTAAAAGTAATGGATGATCCAGAAAATCTAATTTATCCCACGGTTCTTAACTCATCAGGGAATGATTTAGTTTATGTTGGTAGGATTAGAGAGGACAATTCTATAGAAAATGGTATAAATTTGTGGGTGGTATCAGATCAGTTAAGAAAAGGTGCAGCCACAAATGCAATCCAGATAGCAGAAATTTTAATAGAAAAAAATCTTGTTTAAAAAAAATAATTTAATTTTTTTTAGGAAAATTTAAGGATGGTTTTTAAGGATAGGACAGAAGCAGGAAAGATTTTAGCACATAAACTCTCCCAAACCTTAAATATTCTAAGAGAAGAGGAAGTAATTAAACAAAAAGAAGTATCTATAAAAAAGAAGAAAGAAGTAGTAAAACACATTTTAGAAGAAAAGGTAAAAGAAGAAACTGAAAAGAAATTGGAAAATAGGTTAGGGAGAGAAAAAGAAGAAGCGGAAAAGATTAAAGAAAACACTATAGTTTTGGCAATTCCTAATGGGGGAGTAGCAGTTGGATATGAGGTTTCAAAATCATTAAATATAGATTTTGATGTTATTGTTTGTAGAAAAGTTCAGATACCATGGAATCCTGAAGCTGGATATGGATCAGTGGCACCGGATGGAAGCTGTTTTTTAAATAAAAAATTGGTTTTAGCATTGAGACTCTCAGATAGAATTATCCAGCAAAATATACAAAAAACAATAGAGCAGATTAAAAAGAGGATAGAAAAGTATAGGGGTAAAAAACCGTTTCCTGAATTAAAAGATAAAATTGTAATTTTAGTTGATGATGGTCTTGCAAGTGGATTTACAATGTTGGCATCAATTGAATTTGTTAAAAAAAAGAAACCCAAGAAAATTATAGTCGCAGTTCCTACAGCGTCAGGAAGTGCTTATCAATTAGTAAGACCTGAGATAGATAAACTTGTAGCCCTTGATTTAAGGTATGCATATCCATTTGCTGTAGCCGATGCTTATGAAAACTGGTACGATGTTTCAGATAAGGAAGTTCTGCAATATCTAAGAGAATATCAAAAGACGGTAATTTAATAAAATAAAACCCTATTTTTAATAATTTATAATGTCAATTTTTTAGGTTGATATTTATATTCAACTTGACATTTTTTTAATTGATATAGCATCAATAATAAATTTTGCGATAAGAATTTAATATCAACAGGGTTTTTTACAGAAGGTTCTTAGGGGACAAGTAGTTTGTTTTTTTCTGCAAAAATCTTTACCCAATCTCACCAAACATGCTTCAAAATCTGAAAAACTATAACCTTCCTTCTTATTTTTATTCCATATTTCTTTTAAAAGATTAAGATTTTCTCTTTTCTGTTTACTATTTTCAGCCACATAATTTAATAATCCTAAATTATAAGCTGCAGCTTCAGCAAAACTACTTAAATTAGGATCTGCTTTTTCCCATATTCCTCTAAGCTCTCTAAGAAAAATATTTGCAGTGGTAGGTCCAATACCTGGCATTTCAATTAGTTTATTTTCTAAATCTTGAAAGTCACTTACAGCTTCATGTATATTGTTTATATTATTATCATAATTATCTTGAATAGTTTTCATTATATTTAGAAGTTTAGTAGCAGTTTTAAAATCGTATCTTACATATCCTCCTTTATCTAAGATCTCTACTAATCCATCCCACTCTGTCTCTAAGATTTTTTCTGGTGTCAAAACATTTCTTTTTTCAAATTCATAGTAAGTATTTGTAGCTATTTTCTCTCCAATTCTTGCTCCATAAAGAATTGATGCCAAGAACCATTTAAATATTTCATCAGGATTTTTCTCTCTCAACTCTATTCCCAAAGATTTAGAGAATTTTCCCTCAAAGTTTATAAAGAGAGTATTAGTAATATTTTGCTTGCCAATTTTATTTTTTTTCATCTTATTTCGAAAGCATACTTAATTAGGTATCTTAAATTATACCTTAAACTAAAACCTTGATTTTATTAATTTTTTAGCTTTCTAATGTTTTAGAATAGCAGTGAAGGAATAAAATTGAAATGCTTACATAAATATTAAAGAAAGATGGGAAAATAGAGTAAGAATGATTAGTTTCTATGAAAAACATTTACAAAAATTATAAAAATGGATAAGATAAATGGAAGTATATTTGTTAAAAGAACTTTTTACTTTTGCTTATTCAATCAAAAATTTTGATAATTTTAAATACATTGAGAATTAAATTAAATATTAATCCTACAATAAAGATAATAAATAAATATATTAACTTAAAGAGAAGAAAGATGTTACAACAAACAGTAAACAAGAAAAGGAAATACTTTATTATTAGGGGCTAGAATTAATATTGGATAAGGATAATAATATAAGCATTTTAGGCAGGTATGATAAGGGAAATCAACCTACTATATTAGTATTTGAACATGGTGAGGGTAGAGTATTTCTCATTAACACACATCCTAAAATTGAAGAGAATGGTGATAGAGATAGGGTGGATTTTGGAAATGAATTAGATGATAAAGGGTCAGATTGGGATTTAATGAAAAAAGCTACTCTCTGGTGTTTAAAAGAAAATTAATAATCTTTTATAAATATTTTATTTAACTAAAAATCTTAAAAATGGAGGTATTATGTTTGAAAAAATGCGGAAAATTCTCAGCAAGGTTGATGCAGATTATAGTGATATCCGATATGAAATAAAAAAAGAATCTGTGGTTTATTTTAGAGGAAAAGAATTGACAAAGATTGGTTCTAATTCTACTGATGGGTATGTATTAAGGGTTTTAAAGAATGGTGGATTGTCTTCTGTTGTTTTTACAAAAGAGAGTGATAGTGAGAGTGCTGTAAATACTGCTATGGAAAATGCTCAATTAATTGCAAAAAATATAGAAAAACCTATTGAATTTGCTCAGACAAAAGCAGTCAAGGATGTTTTTACTCCCGAGTTGAAAGAGGATCCCAGGAAAATTTCTATAACTGAGAAACTTGAACTTATTAAGAAGTATAACGATATTCCACTTTCCTATAAAAAAATAGCTACATCAAATATTGATTATGAAGAAGTGATTAGAGAGAAATATTTTATAAGTACTGAAGGAGCTGAAATAAGAGAGGATCTTATAACAACAAGATTGTTAGGTGAGATCATAAGCAAGGATGGGAATTTATTTCAGAATGTAAGAGTCCGTGCCGGTGGAAGTAATGGGTTTTCAACTATTAGAGACCAGGAAGGAAACTTTGAAGAGAGAACTTCAATTGCACTCAATCTTTTAAAAGCAAAACCTGTTGAAGCAGGATTATATAATTGTATTTTAAATCCAGACATGGCAGGAGTATTTACTCATGAGGCTTTTGGACATTTTTCTGAAGCAGATATTATCGAAACCCTTCCAGCCATGCGAGAAAAGATGAAGATTGGAAATAAATTAGGTAATGATGTTTTAAATATTATAGATAATGCCTTATTACCTGACCAATTGGGATTTTACAAATATGATGATGAAGGGGTAAAAGTTCATCCAACACAACTTATGAAAAATGGAATCTTAACGGGCAGACTTCACTCAAGAAGAACTGCCGCTGAATTCAATGAGCCAATCTCTGGACACTGTGTTGCTGAGGATTATCGTTATTCTCCAATAGTTAGAATGGGAAATATTTTTATAGAACCTGGTGAAAATAGTTTTGAAGAACTTTTAGCCAAGCTTGGAGATGGATTGTATATTTTGGACGCCAAGGGTGGACAAACTGCTGGAGAGAACTTTACTTTTGGTGCGCAATATGGTTATGTGATAAAAAATGGGAAGTTAGGTGAAATGATACGTGATATAAATATTTCAGGTAATTTATATAAAACACTAAAAGATATTGTTGCAATAGGTAATGATTTTGTCTTATCAAAAGCTGGTGCATGTGGAAAGGGCCAACTGAATATTCGCTCTTGCCATGGTGGTCCGCATATCATTATTAATAACCTTATAGTAGGGGGTGTTTAATGGAAAAATTACTTGAAATGGCAAGAAAAGTATGTGATAAAGCAGAAGTCTATTCGATTGAACATACATACAATCCAATCACATTTGAGGATGCTAAACTACATGATATAGAAAGTAAATTTCAATCAGGTATTAGTATGAGAATAATAAAAAATGGTAAGCTTGGATTTGCTTATACTAAAAATCTTCTAAATCGCGAGGAGATTCTACAAAATGCAATTGATTCAATTAAAGGAGAAGTAAAGGCAAACTATAATTTTCCAATTACAAAAGAGCTTCCCCAACTTGACACATACGATCCATTAATTGAAAAACTAACTAGCTCGAAAATGGTAGAAGAGTGCATGAGAATCTGTGACATTTTAAAATCTAAAACAGATGGTGAAATTTCAATCTCCTCATACAAGTATATTGAAAACATTAGAATTATTAATAGTGAAGGAACTGATATTTCTAAAAAAAGTTCTCTTTATGGTATATACGGAAGTGTAATATATCCTGGGTCTGCTTCTGGTATTTGGAGAGTTTTCATAAGTAAAAAATTTGAAAAATTTCCAGAAAACATTACAGATAACATAATAGAACTTTATACACTATCATCAAATGTTGTAGAACCAGAAGGTGGCAAAATGAAAGTGATTTTTATGCCTAACAGCATGGTTACTCTTAACTGGAGGATTCTTAGTGGAACAAGTTCAAAAAGTATTTATGAAAAAACCTCACCAGTTGCTAATAAACTTGGAGAAAAGATATTTGATGAGAAAATAACAATACTTGATGATTCATTGGATGATAGATATCCATTGGCTCGAGCTTTTGATGATGAAGGTGTAAAATGCAAACCCTTGACGATTGTAGAAGATGGAGTATTAAAGAATTTTTACTATGATCTGAATTATGCAAATAAATTGAATACTGAATCTACTGGACATGGTTATAAGACTGCCCAATGGGGAGGTGATATGATATCATTGAAACCTATACCAGCACTCACTCATATGAGGATAAAACCAGGGAAAAAATCCCTTTCAGATTTAGTCAAATTAATTGATAGAGGTTTAATTCTTGAGGGTGCTCTTGGACCGCATAGTGGTAATATTCCAAATGGAGATTATTCTGTAGGTGTAAATCCCGGGTTATATGTTGAGAATGGAGAGATAATAGGTCGCGTAAAGGATGCAATGGTAGCAGGCAATATTTATGAAACATTAAAAAATGTTATTAATATAAGCGATATGCTGTATCCTTCTTATGCTGGTGAATATAGAGTACCAGCAATATTATTTGATAACATAAGTGTCGCAACAAAGAAATAAATAGCTGTAACTTTATATTCCATATTATACTATTCCTTCTAATTAAGATGTCTACTTTTGAATTTTAAATTAAACTCCAATCTAAAGTGATTGAAATTAATAATAATTTGTTCTAAAGAAAGGGTTATATTTTTATTAAAATAATTAACCTGAATAAAAAGTAATTGAAATATTTACCCTTAATAGGGTGAAAATAATAGAGATCTAAAATGAACATTATTGAAATACAAGACCTAAAACGAATATATCGTGCAAAGATTGGTGTACTGCGACGCAAAGTAAAGGAAGTATTAGCTTTGGATGGCATCAACTTCAGTGTTTCCCAGGGAGAACTTTTTGGGCTACTGGGACCAAATGGTGCCGGAAAGACAACAACTGTTAAGATATTAACCACACTGCTCACACCAACAGCAGGACGAGCAAGTGTTTTGGGTTTCGATGTTGTACGGGATGAGACTAAGATTCGGCCTCATATCGGCTTCATTTTTGGTGGAGAAAGAGGACTTTACTGGCGATTATCTGGTTATGACAATCTCGTTTACTTTGCTAATTTGTATAATATCTCACCTGATGTGCAGAAAAAGCGTATTCCAGAACTTTTTAAACTGGTAGGGTTAGAAGGACGAGAAAATGAAAAGGTACAGGGCTACTCACGTGGAATGAAACAGCGGTTACATATTGCTAGGGTATTATTGCATGACCCTCAAGTATTATTTTTAGATGAGCCAACAATGGGTTTAGACCCGGTAGGTGCGAGAGAACTACGTCAAGCCATAAAGAATTTACAGCTTGAGAAGAAGACCATCTTACTAACTACTCACTATATGTTTGAAGCTGATGCTATGTGTGAGCGTATAGCAGTAATAGACCATGGGAAGATTGTGGCTTTAGATACTCCAACTGGACTTAAGAATTATGTTCAGGATCTGTCAATTGTAGAGATTGAGGTGTTTGGCATTCCACACGACGCAGTAGAACGTATTCAGAATTTGGATGGTGTAGATATGGTTTCAGTAGAAAACCGAGACCAAAAACAAGCATTACGTATTCACTCAAGCGATGGAGCAGGAGCAGTTGCACCAGTTGTTAGTACTCTACAAAATATGGGCTTAAGGGTAGGTAATGTAATTGTTCGGGAACCAACATTAGAAGATGCTTATGTACGATTGGTAGGTGGTGAGGTATGATGTTATCAAGACTACGAGTTGTTTGGACAGTTTTTTACATGTATCTAAAGCAAATAGCTATAGATGGATTTATTATTTTTACTGTTATTATTCAACCACTATTAGTAGCACTGTTAGCAATTTATTTATTACGTGATAGTGATGGCTTCCAAGCTATTTATGTAATTGTTGGTAGTGCACTGACTGGAATTTGGAGTGGCACTCTTTTCTTCAATTCTTTCAATATTCAGAGTGAACGCTGGAGTGGTAATTTAGAAAACATAATAGGTAGTCCAACAGATTTACAAACAGTAGTACTGGGCAAGGCGTTGGCTAATACTACAATATCTCTTGGCTCAGTGCTCTTTAGTTATCCTATAGCTGCACTATTATTTAGATTTAGACTGACAATTGCTCATCCATTTCTATTTATAGTGTCATTGTTACTAACGATATTAGCACTAATGTCATTGGGTCTGGTTATTGCTCCAATTTTTTCTCTGAATCCAGGAAATATTATGTGGATTAATGCATTTGAGTTTCCTATGTATATCTTAGGTGGTTTTCTATTCCCAGTTTTAATGCTACCTGCTTGGACAACACCTATTAGCTACATTCTATCCCCTTATTGGGCTGCTCGAGCATTACATGACACATCGAGTGGTATCACTTTCCTAAGTGATGTGTTAATCAGTTGGGGACTGATAATTTTCCTTAGTCTGACCTACTTGTTTATATCTAATTGGCTCTTTAGAGTACTGTTGAGGCGAGCTAGGGAAAAAGCAACATTAGGATTACAATGAGAGGTAGAGTTTAATGCGTAAATTAATTGCTTCTATAAGAATTTTCATTAGTGGCGCATGGTTGTCATATATCGCACTTTTTAACTGGACTCACCCAGCCAGCTATATAGCTTCAAAAATCATGTACCCATTTACAGGGATGCTTTTTTTCTTATATTTAGGTATATCAGCAACTGGAAAAGATACAGCTCAGTTCTACATTGTAGGCAATGCATTACAAATAGCAGCTCTTAGTGGTATATATGGAGTAACAATGACTATAGGTCGTGAGCGGAATATGGGAACATTAATTTACTTAATTGGCTCACCAGCTAATCGTTTTGTCATTTTTATGGGTAGAGCCTTTTTTAACGTCTTAGATGGTATGCTCGGAGTAGTGATGGGTTTTATTGTTGGTACCCTATTAGGATTGGACTTATCTTACACTAATTTGCTTGGTTTAGCACTCACAATTCTAATCTCATCTTTTAGTACATGTGGCTTGGGGTTGATGCTTGGTAGTATTAGTTTAACAGCACTGAATATAATGTTTGTCAATAATACGTTCTTCTTTTTATTACTTGTCTTTAGTGGAGCAAATCTACAATTGGATAAGATGCCAGTTTGGGTACAATCTATCAGCAAATTTTTACCACTTACTCGAAGTATTCAGTCAGCACGGTTATTAATAAACGGTGCAACATTAACTGAAGTATCTTCACTTTTAGCAAGTGAACTTATTATTGGACTCGCCTATGCTTTAGCAGGTTTCACTTTTTTTCGCTGGTTTGAATTTCAAGCAAGAAAGCGAGGAACACTTGAGGCATTCTAAACAATTTACCAGCTTCCTCCTCCGCCGCCACCAAATCCACCACCGGAGAATCCGCCTCCACCACTAAATCCACTTCTACCAGAAGCTGCACCTCCTGGAGTTGAAGCAAATGCTGTATTCACATTACTTGTAAGATCACCAATCATATTTGTAAATATAATTGCATTTAGAGTATCAAAATCACCTTCATACCAGTCTGATGGTCTTTCGAAGATTCCTTCAAACTGTTTAGCCCATTGTTTTTCAACTCCAAGTGCTATTGCATAAGATAAAAATTTTTCAAACAATTCAGGACTTTTTTCAGGTGCATTAAAGAACTTCAATCTATCTTTCTCTGTCACAGTTAAAAACTCTTTAAAGCCCAGTATTGACTCATGTATCAGCTTACCTTTTTTTGTTTTCCTTGGCATTGCTTTACCAAAAAGACCTATTATAATAGCAGAAATTATATTAACAATTACAAATGTACCAGCTAAAATATAGTATTTATTTCTTACCCTATCAGGATTTGTTGGAAAGTAATCTTTGCTTACAAGATTTTCATATGTTAAAGATTTTATCCCGGGTAGATTTTCATAGAACTTACCTTTTAGTTCAGATAATCTAACAACTGTTTTTCCAGTTAGTGGTTTTTCTTCAGAAGTTTTTTCTTTTATTACCTTTCCTTTTTTATCAAATATCTTTAGAGTGGTTTCTCTTTCATCTTCTTCCCGAGTCTTATAACTTTTTTCAGTTATTAACTTACTACTATCATCAAAAATCCTTATAAAATCAAATATTTTTTCCAATACACCAGGTTTATTGGCAAAAATAGCACCGAATAATTCTCTCTCATGAGGTTCTAATTTGTCATCAGCTTCCTTTAATTTAATAAACTCATATTCTCTTTTTGTTTTAAGGAAACTTTTTTCTTTTACTTCTCTTATTTTCATATAACCTTTTACTGCTAAATCAATAATAGTAGCAGATATATCTCTTAAATCAGCCCTTTCATCTACAATGGAACCTATTTCCATAGGAGTTAAATCATCAGGTGGAGAATATATTGGAATTATTGTTCCTCTTCCTGCTGGGTCTTTTCCATACCTATTCCAGATAAAAGAAAGGACACCTAAAGTTATAAGTGGAATAACGAGTATATAAAGAGCAAGTAATAGTGGAAGGTATTTTTTTAATAAATCACCAATATCTTTTGAATATTTCTTCGGAACTTCTTTTACTATTCCTTTTGGCCAACCTAATACTATTGTTAAACCCTCTCTAGGTGAAAGCATCTTAGTACTTTCAAAATAAGTTTCAGTTTCACTTAAAATTTCACCTCTACAATTCTTTTCTCGAGATCCTGTTTTACCTGTATAGCATGTTAATTTAATATCACTTGATTTAACTTTTTGTGGAAGCGTTACTTTGCAGGATGCATTATATATATTTACAAGCCAATTATTTCCAGTAACATTCCAATACAGTTCATCATGTTCATCAAAATAGTTCAGTGATCCACCAATTTCGTAAGTGATAATATAGATATTTTCACCTGTAACATATATGTCTGAATCACCAATTTTTATTCTTATATAATCCCCCTCAGTACTTGTTTCATATCTATATTTTGATCCAGTTTCATCAACTATGCTTAATACTCTAAAATCGACTTTATAAATTCCCTTATCTGTCTTATATCTATAAGGAATATCTCTATAGATACCGTGTCTATCTTGAGGACCAAAATCATAAGCAATATTTTCAGTGACCATAATAGAGCTATCACTGTTTATAGTTATATTTACATCAAATCTATTTATCTTCTCCTCTTGTGCGAGTGCTGAACTGAAAGGAAAAAGAATTGTGATTAAGAATAGTGATAAAAAAATAAGTTTAAACTTTCCTTTTCCCATTTTTCCTACTTTTATTAAAGATATTTTTTAGTTTTTTAATTTTGACCAGTATTTTATTACCTATTTGCAAATATTTAAATAAACAAATAACTGAAAAAAAATATCAAAGCATTAAAGATTTTAGAAGTATTTATATAAAAAATTCTATGGAATTTTAGGAAACAATGAATGATTTAAATCTTTGAAAAAATTTAATATTAATTTGCAAACAATTTAAAAATGTATCAATGTATTATTTAAAAGAGATGTTTATATATTATCTAAAAACAACTACAGCAAATGATATTTGATTTAGTAATATTTTTAAGATTTAGAACTCAACCTTTGGAACTTCTCTCTCTTCTTCTCTTTCAACCTCAAACATCTCTCTCTTAGGAAATTTTCCACTAAAGAGTGATGCTATTAAAGTGTTTGGAAATACTTCTCTCGTAGTGTTGAAATCTTTTACTACTCCATTATAGTAACGTCTTGCTGACTCTATTTTATTTTCTGTTTCTTCCAGATCATCCTGAAGAGATAGAAAATTTTGGTTTGCTTTCAATTCAGGATAATTTTCTGCTACTGCAAACAGTGTCTTTAATGTAGCAGTTAAACCACCTTCAGCCTCAGCTCTTGCTGCTGGGGTATTTGCTCCCATCGCAACCGATCTTGCTTTTGTTACTTCCTCAAACACAGATTTTTCGTGAGAAGCATAGCCTTTTACTGTTTCTACGAGATTTCCAATTAAGTTATATCTTCTCTTTAGTTGAACATCAATATCACCCCAGGCAGCATCAACTTTAATATTACTACCGACCAATCTATTATAGATACCAACTATGAAAGCACCTATTACTATGATGATGGCTAAAATAATTAATAAAGCATTCATTTACTCTCCTTTTTTAAAAATTTAATTTTATTTTTGTAGGATTTATATTTTTAGATTTTTTCAATTTAGCAAATTTTATTTTTTTACAAATTTATGTGTCGTTATTTTAGAAGATTACATTTACTCTTTTTAAATATATAAGCTGTTATAAACTATTTTAAAGTTGTTTTATATATTATATCTAATTAGAATAATTTGTTTACAATTGCAGGATAAACCTCTTTAAAAGTCCAATTTTAAATATTATATATAAAAAATTGTTTAGATTCAGTAAAATGTTATATTGAAAGAACTGACCCCATTAACTTCTTATTTTTTGTCAATAGTTACAGCTATACCTAAGTGGTCAGAAGCTGTACTTTCAGGTATTACAAAATCACTTGCAGCTAAATCAGGTGAGATCCATATGTAATCTATACGTTTATCGGGATTATCTGAGGAATAGGTAAAACCATTTCCAGTGCCAGCTTCATTGAAAGTATCTAATAATCCTGAATTATAATATATTTGTGTTTCAGAGTAGTGTGGTTTGGCATTCATATCACCAAGAATCACTGTCTCATCATGATTTCCCCAATAATCAACAATTGCTTCTATCTGAGGTTTTCTAACATGGTTATCCTCATCAACATGGTGTAAGTGTGTAGCTATCATAAATAATTCTTCATTATTTCCTAAATCAATTTTTACCCATAAAAACCCTCTCTGTAACGGTACATCACCTTTTGGTAATAATTCATTTTTATATTCTAAAACTGGGTACTTACTAAGTATTGCATTTCCAAAGAGGGGATCACCAACGGGACCATATATATATGGCATGTTTAATCTCTGAGATAACCACGTAAGCATATCAACTGAACCATCTATAAACCATCCTCTTGAAACTTCCTGAAGTGCTACGATATCAGCATTACCTGTTTCAATTGTTTTAGCTAGAGCTTCCATACCTAAGTATCCACGCACATCAAATCCCTGATGAAGATTGTATGTCATCACTCTAACCGGATACCCACTACCTGTTAAAGATTTGGGTTTTTTCCATCCTATTACATTGACTAATAATAAAAATATAAGAATTAAAATAATAGCAATTAAAGAAATATTTTTAGAGTCTATTTTTATTAAATTTGTTCTTTTCTCTTCTTTTAAATAATTTTTTTTAATTCTTTCATTTGTAAAATTATTTTCTTCCTTATTTGATAGATTTATATCTTCTCTTTTATATAATCTAAATAAGGAAATTGCTATACAAATTAGTAAAATTCCAGCAGGGATAGGGAGTATTATTTGATTATTTATAGGAAGCTTTATGTCATAACCTGCATAATAAACAAAAATCATTGCTACAAAAAGCATAATTCCAATACCATAAAAAATTGTGCTTCGCCAGGATCCGTTAGATGTAACTCTGGATTCCAAACCTTTTAGAATAAAGGTAAATTCACTTGCAAGTATTAGCTGACCTATAAAGAGCAGTATTACTGCAATAATTCCACCAATTTTTATTAAAGGAATAGACAATATTAATAGTATTGCTCCAACAATTACTGAAATTAATAACCATCTTTTACATAAATTTCTTAAGATGAAGGATGAAAATAAAATTGCAATAATGTTTCCCAGAGTTATTAATATTAGAACTATAGGTTGAGGTAATCCTGAAATAACTGTTTCAAACCCGATATTCTGGAAAAATAATAGTTGTAGAAACAGAAAAGCACCCCACCCTAATATTGGAATACTGAACAAAAAACTTGGTTCCATTCTTGGAATTTTCATAGATTTCTTAAATAAACCAGTTTCTTTAATTAAGTTAAATAGAAGATAGAATTGAACCAATGTTAATATAAGGATAATAAAAAAAGAAATGATATCAGAATGCCAATTAATGTCATAGGTTTTAAAGGCTCCAGAAAGTGCAGTGTCTAATGCAAACCCAAAAAATATTCCTATGATATATTCTCCATTTTTATAATCACTATTATTACTTTTATTACTATTTTTTATATTCCACATATATATTAAATATGAAGGAATAAATAAAACAAAAATAGCTGTTCCCAATGTGCTTAAAAAGAGATCAACAAATGGAGATGAGAAAATTTGTTCTAACAGTCTTATAAAACAAATTCCACTAATAGTTAAAATTAGAATAATTTTGATGCCGATTAATATGATTTTAATACCAATTATCGACTTAAAGAAGCAAACAAAAATGATATTAAAAAAACAATAACAGCATATAATCCTAATTGAACGGTACTGGCTCCCATAGCATCACCATAAACATAAACTATTGTAGGAATGAGTATTCTTAGATTCTGCAATCCGAACATTATTGTAATAGCGGGTAATGATATATCATATAAGGATTTTATAAAGAAATTTTGATTTTTAATTTTCATCTTAAAGTAATCTCCTTTTAAAATTTTGGAAGCAATTCCCTTTTAATTTAATTTTATTAAAGTAATAATACATCATGTTTTAACGGGTTTATAAAAACTTATTAAGGTTTTTATCAATAAGAAATATTATATTGCAAGACCTGATCCCATTTTGGACCCCATTTTACATCAGTAAGAAATATTATATTGCGAGACTCAACCTCATTTTATAATCATATTTTATTTTGATTTTGATTAATATGTAATAAAATACAAATATAGCTTTTTTAAAATACAGAGAATGTTTTAAAATGTTTGTTTTTAAATTAAATATATATTAAAAGAAATCGATATGACATTATAAATATGAAAAAGAGATTAAAAATTTTAATTACATCAGGACCAACAAGGGGACCTATTGATGCAATTAGATATATCACAAATAAATCTACTGGTAAATTGGGCACAGAGATAGCTAAAGAAGCACTTAATCAGGGTGCAGATGTTACTCTCATATATGGGAAAGGGAGTACAATACCTGATGTGAAAGATGTAAAAGAAGATCTATATTCAAATCTAAAACTTATTGAAATTGTAACTGTAGATGATTTAATAATATACATAAATAAAGAGTTAAAAAATAAATCTTATGATGTTGTAATTCATAGTATAGCAGTTTTAGATTATGTTCCAGATAAGTATATAATTGACAAAGTACCATCTGGTAGGGATGATTGGCTAATAAGGTTAATTAAAACTCCAAAAGTTATCAAGATGATGAAGGAAATAAACCCGGATATATTTTTAGTAGGTTTTAAATTAGAGTTTAATAAAACTAGAGAAGAGTTAATTAAAATTGCACATGAAACTTTAATAAACAGCAACGCCGATTTAATGGTAGCGAATGATCTAAAAGATTTAGAAAAAGGTAAGCACATAGCATACCTTGTAGACAAAAGTGGAAAAGCTATAGATGTTAAAAAGGGTAAAAAGAATATAGCCAAAAAATTAATAAAATTAATAGTTAACAAATTAAGCATTTAATAAAGTTTGGAGGTAATAATGTTAGAAGGAAAAACTATAATTTTAGGAGTTACCGGTGGTATTGCTGCATATAAATCAGCAGCGCTTGTAAGTAGATTAAAAGATTTGGGAGCGAATGTAGTAGTAATAATGACAGAGAACGCTACTGAGTTTGTAACTCCAATTACCCTTCAAACACTATCTCAAAATCCTGTATATATTGATATGTTCAAACTTATTGAAAAATCTGAGATAGGCCACTTGTCCTTATCAAGGAGAGGAGATATATTAGTTATAGCACCTGCAACAGCAAATATTATTGGAAAGATTGCATCGGGTATTGCAGATAATCTTTTAACTTCAACAGTTATGGCTTCTAAATGTCCGAAACTTATTGCACCCGCCATGCATTCTTCGATGTATGAAAATCCAACAGTTCAACAAAATATTAAGAATTTAGAAGATTTGGGTTATGAATTTATTGGTCCAGAGACTGGAAAATTGGCAAGTGGTGATACAGGAATTGGTAGATTAGCAAAGATAGAAGATATTATAAATAAAATAATTGAAATCTTAAAATTAATTATTTAAAAATTGAGATTATTCTCAAAACCAAACCAGCAAACAGAAGACCATAAATTATTGATAATATTGTTAAACTTAATGCTTTTTTAAACCCGAATTCCTTAATAAGCATTCCTAAAGCAATTATGCACGGGATTCCAATGGTAGAAGCTACTCCAAATGTGTAAATTTGAAGAGGAGTTAAAGCTAAAGATATATTACTACCCAAAACTGATAAAAGCATCGTTGCAGTTAAATCTTTTTGTAAAAATCCAAATACTAAGGGGATAATAGTTACATTGGGTAATCCCAGCCAAGTAGTAATTGGTGAAAAAGGTTTTATTATGATGTTAGTAAGACCTGTTATTTCAAAAATACCGTAAGCTATTCCTCCTAAAGATAAAAGTGGCATAACTACATACACAAAATCTTTCATCCTGATCCAGCTTTTAGCAAGAACATTTCCAAGTAGCGGTTTTCTATAAGGAGGAAGTTCTAAAAGTAAAGGTTCTATCTCTATATGAATAACTTTTTTTATTCCAAAAGCCCAGATTAAACCAGTAACAAATAAAGTAGCAAAAACAGAAAAAGCCAATGTTATTCCACCGTAAAATCCAACTATTCCCATTATTATTGCAATTCTTGAGGAGCAAGGTACAAAAGCAAACAGTGAAGCAGTCTGAAATTGTTCTTTTTTACTGGACAAAACTCTGGTTGCTCTACATGCTGGTGCAGTGCAACCAAATCCTAGAATTAGAGGAATAAATGATTTTCCGGGTAACCCTATTTTTTTCAAGAACCTTTCTATATTAACAATAAATCTGGAAAGAAGCCCTACATCTTCTAGTAAACCCAAAAGCAAATAAAACAAAAACACATAAGGTATAGCAATGGAAACACCTGCGACAAGTCCTGTTAGACCTTGAATTAATACTATACCAATAACAGAATGCTCCGTTGCGCTAAAATAGGATAAAAGTTCTTCGGTCAAGCCCATAAGAAACCCTTGTATTAAATTGCCAAGATATAATAGTATTCCAAAGATGGAAAGAAGGAGTAAACCAGTAGTAAGCGGACCCCAGACTTTATGCAAGAGAATATAATCAATCTTTTTTTGCAGTCCTTTTTCTTTTCCTAAGGGAACTATTTGGGTAACCTTTTCTGCAATAAACGAAGCTGTGCCATATCTTGTTATTGATATATCTTCCGCAACTTTTGGATGATGTTCTTCCAAATCTTTCTTG
>JGI24025J20009_10000922_pt1 | contig 22677 bp, 23 predicted proteins | sample Cruoilmetagenom3_FD_20009 | JGI IMG/M metagenome (IMG submission 20009) | reverse complement strand
GAAACGTTGATAACTGCTTTTTCTCCTTGAGCATCCACTCCATATTTGACGGCTGAAGCCAAATCGCCACCTTGAGCGCCAATGCCCGGGATGAGCAAGCACATCTCGGGGCAGATTGAGCGGATTTTCCTTAATTCCTCAGGGTAGGTGGCTCCCACCACCAGGCCAATATTGCCATAAACATTCCATTCTCTGGCTTTGTGCGCCACCGTTTCGTAGAGTGAAGAACCGGTATTGCAGCGGAGATCCTGGAAATCTCTGGCACTGACGTTTGACGTGCGGCATAAGATAAACACTCCTTTATCCTGGTAGCTGATGAACGGCTCTATGGAATCGAAGCCAAGATAAGGGTTGACTGTAGCGGCGTCAAAGCCAAGAATGGAGAAAAGGGCTTTGGCATAAGCTTTGGCGGTATTACCTATGTCGCCGCGCTTGCCATCGCCAATTATAGGAATATCACCGGGTATATGCTCAACAGTCTTTTCCAAAATAGTAAGTCCTTCGATTCCTAAAGCTTCGTAAAAAGCCAGGTTGGGCTTATAGGAGCATACCAGGTCATAGGTGGCATCAATAATAGCCTTGTTAAACCCTAGGGTGTCCACTTTGGGCATCAGGTCCGGATTGGGGTCAAGCCCGATGCAAAGCAAGCTCTTATTTTTCCTGGTAGCGTCAACTAGCTTAGTGAGAAACCGCATGGACTATATCTATTTTTCTCCCTCTAGTAATTGATCACAGTGCTGGAAGTTCTGGCCACCAACTCACCACGCTGATTGGTGTAACTCGTCTGGTAGACAAAGAAAAGCATCTTGCCCATTCTGCCCTCACGCTCAAAAACATTGACCAGCTTGCTGCGTGAGGTAATGGTATCGCCCAGCCTCATTGGTAAGAAAAATTCCCACTCCTCTCCCCCGTCCAGTATATGTTGGCGAGGTGGTGGGACCTCTGGCACCGGCAGTGGCACTGATTTTGGTCGAGAATCGGGAAGAGACGCTGTAATAAGGGCGCATAAAAGCCATGGCGGAGCAACGATGCCGCCATATTTACTCCTCTTAGCATACTCTTCATCCTGCCATAAAGGATTGGAATCGCCTACTGCCTGAACAAACCTTGTGATTAGCCCCTGTTCGATTTCAAATTTAATCGGGTCTGCTGCCGTACCTACTTTCTGCTGCAATTGCTCCAGACTAGTGCTTTCCTCAGTCAACTCTAGTTCCCTCCTTTGTTGATTGTAATTAGGAAGTTTGACTCCTTGAGGGGAGAACCACCAGCGCGGTGCCTGGCGTAGTTTTCTCTCCATTGGGATTTTCCGTCCACACCTCAAGCTCTACACAATGCTCGCCATCCTTAACATACTTTCTTATTACCTTCCCTCTCACAGCCATATCTTGCCAAGGAACATCAATGCCTCGATACTGGCAAGCCAGTTTTCTTAGAATGCCTTCGGTACCAATCCAGTCGGTAATCAGTTGGCCCATGAAAGCAGCTTTCAACCTGCCATGAACGATAACTCCATCAAGCCCCTGGCTCTGAGCAAAGTCCTTATCGTAGTGTATCTCGTAGAAGTCCCCCGAGCCTCCAGCCCACATCGCCAACTGTCGCGTTGAGGGATGTTTGGTCAATGACGGTATCTCCATACCTTCACTTACATCCTGGTAGAATACTTGTCTCGCCATTTTTCTGGCCTCCGCTTTCCGAATAATTGATTTGCCCTTCGGGCGAAATCAGTCGAACTTATTTACTCCCCCACCCTTTTTGCCTTTGGCAAAATATTGTAGGCCTTCTCGCCTGTGTTTTCAATATGAGGCAACGTTGACGGTGATATAATTGGCAATTATCAGAAGCACATGGACTACAGTCAGGCTGAGCAGTATCTCCACAACTTCATTGACTACGAAACAATTCCTGGCATATCTTTTGCCTCGGCTGACTATAGCCTGGAGCACGTGCAGGAACTCCTGCGCCGTATGGCCAACCCCCATTTGGCTGCCAGGACAGTCCATATAGCCGGTACCAAAGGCAAGGGAAGCATTGCAGCGATGATTGCCAGAGTTCTGACTGTCTCGGGCCATAGAACGGGGTTATACACCTCACCCCATCTTCACAATTTAAGGGAGCGCATCAGGTTAGACGGCAGCTCGATTTCAAAGGAAGAGTTTGCCGCTCTGGTGACGGAAGCCCAGCCTTATTTTGAGGCAACGAACGAGGACTCTGCCTGTAGGCAGTTGACCTTCTTCGAAGCCCTGACCGTGCTGGCGTTTGTCTATTTCAGGAACAAGCGTGCTGATTTTCAGGTGCTGGAAGCAGGCTTGGGCGGCAGGCTGGATGCTACCAACGTGGCTAAACCAGAGGTCTGTGTTATCACCCCTATTAGCCTGGAGCATACTCAGGTCTTGGGCCACAGTCTGGAGAAGATAGCTTATGAGAAAGCTGGCATTGTCAAACCAGGCAGCGTGGTAGTAGACTCTCCTCAGCCGGCAGAGGTGATGGCAGTAATTGATGGTGTTTGCCGGCAGCGAAGGGCGAGGCTAATTCAGGTAGGCGGAGATATCACCTGGCATGACGTCACCAGCGACCTTTGCCATCAATCATTTACCGTCGAGGGCAGGATGGACACTCACTACCTTAGTATCCCACTGTTGGGTGATTACCAGATTGAGAATGCCGCCTGCTGCAGTAGCCGCGTTGGAGGTTTTAGCCTCTTCCAGCTCTAGAATTACTGCCGAGCATGTTGCCCGAGGGCTTTCCCAGGTTGAGTGGCCAGGGCGATTTCAGATTCTAAGCCGCAAGCCCATAGTACTGGTGGATGGTGCTCACAATGTGGCGTCAATGAGAAGGCTGGTGGAGAACGTCAGGGCATATTTCGATCATAAGCGAGTCTTCCTGGTTATGGGGGCATCCTGCGATAAGGACATACCAGGGATAGTGAAAGAATTGGTTTCACTTTCGCCCCGAGTGGTGGTGACGCGCTCTTCGCATCCTCGCGCTGCCGCTCCTTCGGTTGTGGCCGCTGGGTTCATTAGCCAGGGTATTGAGCCAAAGCTTTCTGAGAACGTGTTTCAAGCCTTATCCCACACTTTATCCCTGGCTGGTAAAGAGGATTTGATTTGTGTTACTGGCTCTCTATTTGTTGTGGCCGAGGCTCTAGATTATTTCTCTAGAGATTGAGTTGCCACAGGAGAGGCAAGAGCTTCCTTGGGCAACATATTGCCCAGCAGTTGCTGTAGTGCCATGCTGTGGCTGCATATTCCCCATTGAGAGAAAAAGTCGCAGCTGCACTGCCATTTTCCCTCAGCATAACTTATCTTATGGCTAGCATTGTCTCCATGAAAATGGGCCGTGAAACTTGATAAAGTGACACGGCCTGGTTCTTGTGCGTATCTTTTGGCTTTCTCGATCTTCCCGATAAGGCTTGATCTCATCCACATATCCTCCTAGTTCATTTTTCGACTTGCTCCCAATTCAGTTAACTATCTGCCGACCTTGAACCGTCTCGGGTAAAGTATATAACAGGGCCTGGGGAAAGTCTATTAAATGTACTCGTTCACGTGATTAGTGGCACCTTGCCCTCCCGCTCTGTCATTGCGAACTGCTTTTCTTTGTCATTGGGAGCCGAAGGCGTGGCAATCTCCTGCGATGGAACTGCCGGTCACGCCTTCGTCCCAGGCGATAAGCGTAGATAAGTCCTTCGTTAGGCCAGTGTCTGAGCACCTCTATTCCCTGTCTATCACCCAAAAGTCCTATCACGACTCCCGTCGTTTCCCGCTGTGGTTCAAAAGTACCGCGAAAGTAGGGCTTTCTGCTACGAATTAGACAGCTTGGTCCTCTAGGGTCATCGGGGTAGTCTTCTACTATCTTGCCGGTAGACAGCGCTTCTTCCAATTGCCGAATCTCAATTTGTCTTTGCCTGAGCTTGACCGTACGGGTGAAGGAGATTCTATATTTGCCCTGTCTGGCTCTTTCTTTGATATCGTTAATGTCCGTCATCTCTGCACAAGTACCGCCTTCCCGAGGCAATCCAAGCTAACTGGCAAATGTCAGTATATCAGATGATTGTTGTGAGCAGTTAGCTCTCACCCTCACGTCCCTTGCCAAATAAAGGGGGTTGAAGGGAGAGGAAACTTGGCTCGAAATGATAGGGAATGAAAGGCTCGCAATGACGGAAAGTAGGGTCGGGGGCAAGCCCCGACCCTACGGGCATGTTATAGTCATATAGGGACGAACTAAAAGATGAAAAGGGGATTTGGCAAATTACGGATTGTTTGTCTGTCGCTAACCTCAAAGGAATTAGCCCAAGCGATTAAGGGTCAGCATCCCCCGTTGGAAGTTCAGGTTGATATTAAAGTGGCGCAGGAAATTGAGGCCAATGACGCCGTCAATGCCATATTCTTCAGGAATGGTATAGCACAAGGCTTCGATCTTTTCCATCTTGGCATCAGCCACGCTGAGGGATTTGAGGGTTACCTTGGGAGCGAGATGAGTTTGAGAAGCGTCGCCGGAAGGAAAGCAAAGGGCAAAATGAAAAATGCAAAGGTACAGAGTAAAAATCAAAAATTGGCATTGAGCAAACCTGCAGATTTTTACAGTTTGAATTGTAATTTTGACTTTTTATCTTTGAATTTTAATCTCGTGTGGTCGGTCATAGCACCACTGCCATTCCCTTCCTCGGCCTATCACCAGTGTAGGTTACATACCAATCATTACATGGGTTTTTCCTCAGGAACTCGTGCAGGGCAGCTCGGCTGGGGCTGTGGGCTAAAAGCTTCCCTCTTATGGGGCGATTTAGCTCATCAACTTCGTAGACCTCAAACAAAAGCCATTCATTCTCATATTGTTTTTCTACTTGAGGAATGTCTACTGCTTCCATATTTACCACCTGATTACCAGAATAGCTGAAATGGAAAGGATATGTCAACTATGAGGCTGAGGTTATTGATGGCATCCAAGAAGAGAAAGGAGTTAGCGGCGGGTCACCCTCACGTCCCTTGCCAAATAAAGAGGGTTGAAGGGAGAGGAAATTGCCCTCGCAATGACGGGATGAGTGAGTGCCTCGCAATGACAAGAAGAGGGGCAGTGACAGGTAAGGAAGCTATATGTCGCTAACCGTATAAACGAGTATAGCCTTTTGTGTTTGCTCCGCCTCAACGGCTACAATAAGAGCCATGCATGATGAAATTGTTGACGCTTTGAAGGGACATAATGCTGACTATGTTGAAGCTCACTTTGAGGAGAGCGAAAGTACCCGCATCAGTTACCGAAGTGGCAGGTTAGAGGAGGTAAACAGGACTTACAGCACTGGCGGCAATGTTCGAGCTTTGGTCAAGGGAGGCTGGGGCTTCGTCAGTTTTAACCAGCTTGATGGGATACGGGATAAGGTAGCACTAGCAGTAAAGGAGGCGAGGCTGGCGAGTGGGGAAGAGTTTAAGCTGCCCTCCGCAGAGCCTGTGGTAGATGTGGCAACTCAATTTCACCCTGATCCTTGGATAAGCTCAGGACAGGCTCTTAATCCTCTCCCGTCGAGGGAGAGGAGAGAGTCAGCCTCGGTGCCGTTAGCGCAGAAGAAGCAAGTTCTTGATGAATACAATGACATTATGTTGAGCACTGGAAAGATACAGACTTCCAGGATTGATTATCATGACGTCAGAAGAAGAGTAGTTTTTGCCAATTCTGAAGGCAGCTATATAGAGCAAAGTAAGCCTGACCTTACCTTGAGGTTGACAGCCATAGCGCGAGAGAATAATGACGTCCAGCAAGCGGGGCTGAGCCTAGGCAGCAGGGGAGATTTCGCGGCTATAGGGGGTCGGCATGAGCAGGTGAAGGAGATAGCCAAGCGGGCAGCAGCCCTTCTTTCTGCTCCTGAGGCGAAAGGAGGAGAGTACACTGTAATCTTAGACCCCATTTTAGCCGGGGTCTTTGCTCACGAGGCCTTCGGGCATTTGTCTGAGGCAGATTTCGTTTATCAAAATGAGCAGTTACGAAAGATCATGACCTTGGGTCGAAGATTCGGCGGTAAGCAGCTCAATATTGTTGACGATGCCACTATCCCTGATTTAAGGGGAAGCTACAAATATGATGATGAGGGAACGCCGGGAGCGAAGACATATCTCATTCATGAGGGCATTCTGGTGGGAAGGCTTCATTCCAGGGAGACCGCGGCTAAGATGGGTGAGAAGCCTACGGGAAATGCGCGTGCTATTAGCTACCGCTTCCCTCCGATAGTTCGTATGACCAATACCTTTATCGAACCGGGCAACACGTCTTTTGAGGAAATGCTCAGCGAGGTCAAAGACGGCGTTTATGTAAAGGACTGGTACGGCGGGCAGACCAGCCTGGAGATGTTCACTTTTTCTGCTGGAGAGGCATACATGATTCGCAATGGAAAACTGGCGGAGCTGCTGCGCCCAGTAGTATTGAGCGGTAATGTTTTCGTTACTTTGAACAACATAAATGCCGTTGGCAATGACCTGAAGATGAATCAAGGTGGAGGTTGTGGCAAGGGAGGCCAATCTCCGCTGCCTGTTTCCAACGGCAGCCCGCATATCAAGATTGGTCATTGCTTGATTGGAGGCAGATAGGGAAGGAAATGCAAAAATCAAAATGAAAAAGGCAGAGGGAGGAAGTGAAGTATTTTTAATATCGTCAGGAGTTGGTGATTTATGCAATTAGCTATGATTGAGCAGGTCCTTGGCTCGGCGCAGAAGGTGGCCGAGCAAGCTGAGGTTTTCTCGGTTTCCTCTCACGAAACACCGGTTCACTTCGAGGCTAACAAATTAAAGCAGATTCAGACCAAGGAAAGCAGTAGCGCTGCTTTGCGAATTATCAAGGAAGGCAAGGTTGGGTTCTCAGCAGCCAGCGGCCCTGGTGGGGCAGGGAAAAACGGTTCACCCTCACGTCCCTCGCCAGATAAAGAGCGGGGTGGGCGAGGGTCACCCTTTTACCTCTCCCTTCGAGGGAGAGGGATCTCAAGGGATTTGATCAATATGGCTGTGGAAACGTCCCTCTTCGGGAATGCAGCCAAATTCCAACTTCCCTGGCTAGGGAGTTATCCTGAGGTGAGCGTGTTTGATAGTGGTGTAGAAAAGATGACGACGGAGAAAATGATTGAACTTGGCAACCGGCTGATAGCCAAGGTGAGGGAGCATAGCCCTGATATTCTTTGTGATGTTGAGCTAACTAAGGGAGTGACCTCAATCCGCATAATCAATTCTCAAGGTGGCGAGGCAAGTTATGATAAGAGCTTTTTCAGCGTTGCCTTAGAAGGCGTTCTTATCCAAGACACTGATATGCTTTTTGTCGGTGATAGCGAAAGCTCCTGTCGTGTACCTGATAAGGTCGAACTCGTAGCTGATAGGGTGATTAGACAATTGGAGCTAGCTAAAAGGAGAGCCACCGTGTCTACCAAGCCCTTGCCGGTGATCTTCACCCCTCTTGGGGTAGCCAGTGCTTTTCTAAGCCCGATAGCGCTCGCTTTTAATGGCAAGACGGTTCTCGAAGGTGCTTCGCCTTTGAAGGAAAGGTTAGGAGAGCTGGTTTTTGACAGAAAGCTCACATTGTGGGATGATGCTAGTCTGGAGTATTGTCTGGGGAGCTTTCCTTGCGATGACGAAGGAGTAGCCAGCGAACGCTTATCACTGATTAAAAACGGCGTGGCGTCACATTTTTTCTATGATTTGCAAACAGCGGCTTTGGCTGGGATTCGAAGTACGGGCAGTGGCAGGCGAGCGAGCGGCACAGGACAGGTAAAGCCGGCTATAAGTTCCCTGGTCATAGACCAGGGAGATATTGCCTTTGACAGCATGGTAGAGGATATGAAAGAAGGGTTGATTGTGGAGCAGCTTATAGGGGCTGATCAGGGTAACCTCCTGGGCGGTGACTTCGGCGGCAACGTTTTGCTAGGATACAAGGTCGAAAATGGAAAGATAACCGGGCGGGTAAAAGATACTATGATTTCTGGGAACGTGTATCAAGTGTTGAAGGAACATGTTGGCGTAGGACATGAGGCAAGATGGGTCGGTGGAGTTCTGCGGACTCCCTGTTTGTATTGTCCTTGTCTGTCAGTGTCAGCGAGATAGGAGGAGGGCAAAAATGCTGGCTACAAGCAAGAAGCGAGATACGCTCTACAGGATATACAGGCAACCACGGCCTAAGAGCTGTTGTATGCTTGCTTCTTGGCCAGGTATCGGTGATGTTTCCTTGATAGTAGCGAGGTACTTGAAACAGAAATTAGGAGCAGTGGAGGTAGGAGAAATTGACCCGGTCAAGTTCTTCGAACCTGTCGGCGTCATAGTGGAAGATAATGTGGTGGAAAAACCCCGTTTTCCCGAGAGCAAGTTCTACTATTGGGCAGGCAATAAGGGTGACAAAGGTTTGTTATTATTCATTGGCGAGGCGCAGCCTGCTGCTAAAGGATATGAGATGGTTGACTGCGTTTTGGATGTAGCCCGGAAGTTTAGGGTAGACAGGATATACAGTTGCGCTGCTGCGGTAACCCGGATTCACTATAGCGAAAACTCAAAGGTTTGGGGAGTAGCTACGAGGCCAGAGCTGATCGGCGAATTAGGCAGATACGAGGTTGTTCTCAAAGGGGATCTGCGCATCGCCGGGTTAAATGGATTAATACTGGGAATGGCTAAGGAACAAGATGTGGAGGGGATCTGCCTGCTGGGTGAAGTGCCAAGTTATGCCACTCAAATAGCAAATCCCAAGGCTGCTCTGGCTGTTCTTGAGGTGTTAACTGAGATGCTGGGAATTGAGGTTGACCTGACTGACCTTGGTAGCGTGGCTAGACAATCAGAGGAGGAAATGGAAACGATAGCCAAGCAGGCTACAGTTGCATTTATTGATCATTTCACCGAACCCATTTGGGAGCAGGAAGAAGAAGATGATGAGGAGGAGGACGAATGATATTGTGTAAATTGACCAGCAAAGCCAGGAATGCTATCATCAAAATCAGATGTCAGCTTTGACTGAGCTTTACCGGGAGATTGCAAATTGTCAGGATTGTGCCTTGGCCAGAGGTCGCACCAAAGTGGTGCCTGGCGAAGGTCCCGAGGACGCTGAGTTGCTCTTTATTGGGGAAGCGCCGGGATGGTATGAGGACCAGCAAGGGCGTCCTTTTGTGGGGTCAGCAGGAGAATACCTAGACCAGTTGTTAGCTTCGGTCGGCTTATCTCGAAAGCAGGTCTACATTGCTAACGTGGTTAAGTGCCGTCCGCCGGACAATCGTGAGCCGCTGTCTGGTGAAATAGAAGCCTGCCGGCGGTGGCTTGACCGGCAAATAGAAATAATCCAACCCAAGGTGATCGTTACCCTGGGGCGTTATTCTCTGGCAAGATATTTCCCCAAGGAGAGCGTTGGGAAGATTCACGGAAAAGCACGAAAGATAGACGGCGTAATTTACTATCCTATGTATCATCCCGCTGCCGCTCTTCACCAAGGTTCTCTGCGCAAGACTATCGAGGCCGATATGCTCCAAATCCCGCGGCTGTTAACTCAAAGCGAAAAGATAGCTGAGGCTGCAGTCGAATCTCAGCAATTGAGCTTGTTTTAGATTCAGTTATGTCAAGGCAACGGTTAAGGATAATCCCCTTAGGTGGACTGGGTGAAATCGGCAGAAACATGATGGCCCTGGAATACGCCAATGACGTCATTGTCATTGATGCTGGGCTGATGTTTCCCAGGGAGGAGATGCTGGGAGTTGACCTGCTCATCCCNGATATCAGTTATCTGCTGCAAAAGCAGGAAAAGCTAAGAGGCATTATTATTACTCATGGCCACGAGGACCACATTGGTGCCTTGCCTTACATTCTGCCTCGTCTTGATGTTCCTGTTTATGCTACCAGGCTTACCGGAAGGTTAATCTCTCTCGAACTCAAACATCGCGGCATGAAAAGCAAGACAAAGCTAAATGTGGTTCACGCTGGCAGCCGGCTGACGTTGGGCAGCTTCACCATAGAGTTTTTCCCGGTTTGCCATAGCATCCCAGATTCTGTGGGGTTGGTTATCCACACGCCGGCTGGAATCGTTGTGCACAGTGGTGACTTCAAGATTGACTATACTCCCGTGATTGGTGGGCCGACTGACCTTAATCGCTTGGCTAAGTTGGGAACGGAACCGGTTTTGCTTCTCCTTTCGGACTCGACCTACGCTGAGCTTCCGGGATATACCCCTTCCGAGNGAGTAGTGAGTGATACTCTGGACCATATTGTAGCTANGGCCTCGGGGAGAGTAATCATAACCACATTCTCCTCTCTCGTCTCTCGCATTCAGCAGGTGATTGATGTTGCGGTGAAACATGATCGCAGTGTATTCGTTACCGGTCGCAGCATGGAAGAGATAGTGGATGTGGCGGTGGAAGCAGGCTATCTTACCATCCCGCCGAATGTCGTTTGCCGCTTTGAGGAGCTCAAACGCTTGCCTCACAATCAAGTAATTGTGTTGACCACAGGGAGCCAGGGCGAACCTACCTCTGCTCTGGTACGCATGGCTAATCGTGACCATAGGCAAATCCAAATTGTCCCTGGCGATACCGTGGTGATGTCAGCCACTCCCATTCCTGGCAACGAATCGCTGGTTAACAAGACGATAGATAGCCTGTTTCGGCAGGGAGCTGATGTAATTTATAGCAAAGTTTCGCAAGTTCATGTTCACGGGCATGGTAGCCAGGAGGAGCTAAAGCTTCTGTTTGATCTGGTTAAGCCCAAATTCTTCGTGCCTGTTCATGGCGAGTATCGCCACTTGAGAGTGCATGCCAAACTGGCTGAGAGTCTGGGTATGCCGAAAGATAACATTTTTGTCCTTGAGGATGGCGACATACTTGAGTTGGGGCGGGAAGGTGGCAAAGTCGTTGGCAGAGTTCCTATAGGTGATGTCTACGTAAATGGCTTTTTCACCGGTGAGCTGGATAGCGCTGTGCTTCGCGACCGCAAATTGCTGTCACGGGACGGGGTGGTTGTGGTGACCCTGGCTATTGATAGCAGCAAGGGCAAATTGGTGGGCAAGCCTCACATTGAAACGCGCGGTTTTATGGATGCCCAGGAGAACGAGGCATTGATAGAGAAGAGTCAAGATGTGATAGTGGCGGCTCTCAATGGTGACGGAAGACGCCTGATTCAGCGAGAAGTGTCATTGCGAGGCGAAGCTTCCAGCGATGCGCAGAGGCAGCGAAGCAACCTTGAGGCCAAAGTGAGAAACGCGTTGATGAAATTCCTTTACGAGCAGACTCATCGCCGCCCAGTTATTATTTCCGTGGCTGTGCGAGTGGGGCATCCCTCAATGGAGAAACATGCCTAAGGCGAAACGGAAGACTGCATCCAAGCCAAAGCGGAGTAAGGCGAGAAGCCAGCCAGGGCGCAGTCGCTTTCTTGCTTCACCGGTGCTGAGAAGGCTCATACTGGTTGTAGTCATAATAGTACTGCTGTACTTGTTTGTTCCTAGACTGATTGATCTGGGAACTGCTGCCTGGCTAAGCTCCCTTGAACTGTTTGGAGCTGGTTTAGCTATATTGGNTGCCGCTCTGGGTGTACTGGTCTGGGTGATATGGCGAGGTTTTTCTATCTTAAGAAGGCGCTGGAATTATTTTTTGGGCGGGATTATCCTAGGTATAGCTCTGTGGGGAGTGTTTTCCTTTTTCTCTCCTTCGGCAGGCGTTCTATGGCGAGTTACACTGGGAGGCAGGTTTGGCCAAAGCATAATAGGGGCACCTGACATCATAGGAGGCCTGAGAATAGCTGGGCTTGTTCTTTTAGGTATCATTTTTATGGCTTCTCACAGGTTGTGGCATGGACTGAGCAGGGCTTTCAAAGGTGGCCGCCGTCCTGTTGCCAAGCCCGCACCACACGCCGAGGTTACCCCTATCCAAGGCATTTCTCCCCGGCCGGCTACCGATGAGGCAGTCTCTATTGAAGCAGGCTCTAGAGTGACTGGAATGGCAGCAAAGCCTGTTGCCCCCTTTCCTTCCGCGGCCGCTGCCGCCGAAGCGTGGCGAATGCAACGGGAGCCAATTCTCACTGCTGGGGGTTGGCAGCTTCCACCGATTGACATTTTGGATAAGCCGGCTGAGGTGGAGCTGAACAGGGAGGATGTTGACAAGCGGGCCCGGCTTATTGAGGAAGCGTTGACTAGCTATGGTGTAGAAGCTAGCGTGGTGGAGATAAACATGGGCCCTACCGTAACGCAATTCGGCGTTGAGCCTGGATGGGACCGGAAATATAAGAAGGTCACGGAGAGGGGACAAGAGCGACAGGAAGAAGTTTCCAGAACCAGGATCAGAGTGGACCGCATCACTTCTCTGGCCAATGATTTGGCTTTGGCCCTGGCTGCCCCCAGCATTAGAATTGAGGCCCCTGTGCCTGGGAAATCAATGGTGGGCATCGAGGTTCCTAACACTACTTTCGGCTCAGTTGCTGTTCGCAGCGTGATAGAAAGCAGCGCTTTCCAAAGAATTAGAGCCAGGTCGAAGTTGGCCGTCGCTTTGGGTAAGGGTGCTGGTGGTGAGAGCATAGCTGCTGATCTAGCCAGGATGCCTCATTTGCTTATTGCTGGGGCTACTGGCAGCGGCAAGACTGTTTGTCTTGATTCTATGATTTGTTGCTTGCTGGTACACAATAGCCGCGATGATGTTCGATTCATTATGATTGATCCCAAGAGAGTGGAACTGGTGATCTTTAACGGACTGCCTCACTTAGCTGCCCCAGTGGTGGTGGACACAGACAGAGCCATAAAGGCTCTGAGATGGCTTAGTCAGGAGATGGATAGACGATATCGCATGTTTGCCGAAGCGGGAGTGCGCAACATTGAAGGGTATAACAAGGACCGCTCACCTGGGGAGAGGCTGCCCTATCTGGTACTCGTCATAGACGAACTGGCTGATCTGATGATGGTGGCCTTTGATGAGGTGGAGCATGGCCTTTGTCGCTTAGCACAATTGGCCCGGGCTACTGGCATTCATCTTATCGTAGCTACCCAACGCCCTTCAGTGGACGTGGTTACCGGGCTCATCAAGGCTAATTTCCCCACTCGCATTAGTTTCGCCGTTACGTCTCAAGTGGATTCGCGAACCATTCTGGACACAGTTGGGGCTGAGAAATTGCTGGGGAGAGGTGATATGCTCTACATGCCCAGTGAAGCTAGCAGGCCCAAGCGTCTTCAAGGAAGCTTTGTCTCCGATGCTGAGATTGAGAGGCTGGTATATTTCTGGGGGAACCAGCGTAAGCCTGAGGTGAGTGCGGTCAGTTTTGATGAGGTAGCTGAGCCGGTGAGCCTAAGTCAAAGGATAACTTCAGCCCCAGATCCTCTTTTAGAGGAGGCAAAACGCCTGACACAGGAGCACAAACACATATCCACCTCTTTTTTGCAGCGTCGCCTTCGTATCGGCTATCCCAGGGCCGCTCGCCTTATGGAAACGCTAGAGCAAGAAGGTATCCCTCAGCCAAGCTCTCCCTCAAAGGGAGAGGAATAAGGTCGGGGTGATTCAGGCTCCAAACTTATCCAGTTTTAGAGCATTGGCCATGGCTAATGGCATGATTTCCACAGCCGGGAAGCGCCCCAAGCCACCGCTAAGGCAAGCTCGCTCTGAGAACTTGCTTACTGGGTCGCGACGACACCACTTGGACCTCAGCATGACAGGAACTGGATGCCAGCTATGCATAGCCAAAGTGGCCGGGGTAGAATGGTCTCCAGTAATAATGAGGACATCTGGATTCAGGTTGAGCAGGTTGGGAAGGGCGCCGTCAACCTCCTCAATGGCGTGAACTTTGGCCTCGAAGTCGCCGTCTTCACCTCTAGAGTCGGTGGTTTTGAAGTGGATGAAGAAGAAATCGTAGTCCTGATAGTGACGACGTAAGCTTTCTAGCTCGTCCGTGATGTTATCGCCTGGTGACAGTAACTGCATTCCTACCAGCTTGGCTAAACCACGGTACATAGGGTATATGGCGATGGCAGCCGGGTTTAGCTTGTAGATTTCAGCTATGGATGGAATGTCTGGCTGCTGAGAGAAACCGCGCAGCAGCACCATGTTGGCCGGAGATTTGTCTTGCAGCAGGTTCTTGACTCTCGAGGCAAACTCATTGGCTATTTCCGCGGTCCCTTGCGCTGAAGGTGATAGAGGCTCTATTTTCCTGGGAGCCAGCCCTACCTGCTGAGGGTCAGAATCTGTTAGATCGGCAGATAGACCCTGTCCGCGCAGCACAAGCACAAATCGGTGCTCTCTTACAGGCGTGACCAAGGTTTGAGCTCGGCTGATAGCAATATTTTCGTTCAAAAGTTGACATAATTCACTGTTTATCTCTGTGCTGATGCGTCCCGCCCTCCTATCGGTAACGATTCCCCTGTTATCAAGGGTGCAGAAGTTACCTCTGGCCGCGATGTCCTCTGGCTTTAGCTCCAGGTCTATTCCCAGGGCAGCGACAATTCCGCGCCCAACGCTGTATTTGATGGGGTCATAGCCAAAGATTGCTAGATGTCCTGGTGCGCTGCCTGGTGTGATTCCCGGGCTTATAGGATCAATGAGGCCACAAACTGATTGTTTAGCTATTTGGTCTAGATTTGGTGTTTGCGCTGATTCCAACTCTGTCCTGCCGGTTTTGGGATGAGGTAGTCCACCCAGGCCGTCAATTACCAACAGCACTATCTTGGATGGGGACACGTGTGAAAGCCTCTTCAAATTCTCAAATCCGATCATTGTATCCCCATTCTAACTGCTCAGGTTCCTTGTTGACAAGTTACTGTCTTCGCTGCCTTGTCACTGCGAGCAAAGGTGACAATCTTGCTGCGCTAATACGGCGCCGATTTATCTGCGCTGGCTGACACCGTTTGACAAGCCGCGCTGTTGGTAAGTAGCATAGGGGCACTGATAATGCCAGAAGACACAGGCCAAAGACTTATCGTAGGAGTTGATATTGGCGGTAGCAAAGTCGCCGTAGCACTCGCCACTGCTGAGGGACAAATCCTCGGCCGGGAGTATACTCCTACTTCGGCCGAGGCAAAGCCCGATGCGGTGGTAAATGGCATTTGTGTTGGCATTGACAAAATCGTATCCATCGCAGGTATAGAGCCAACTGACCTTTGCGGCATAGGTATTGCCGCTGCTGGCATCATAGACTCNGATAGAGGTACGGTTATTACCTCCCCTAATCTACCTGGCTGGCATGAAGTGCCATTAAGGGATGCTATTCAGGAGCGATTTAATATCCCCGTTTACCTGGGCAATGATGCTAGTCTGGCTGCCTTGGGAGAGTGGTGGTTTGGACTCAAGAAGAGAGTCGCTAATGTCATTTATATTACGGTGAGCACTGGCATCGGGGGAGGTATTGTTGCCGATGGCAAGCTATACACCGGCGCCTGTGGTGTTGCCGGAGAGATTGGGCATATGACCATAGATGTGAATGGACCAAGGTGCAACTGCGGCAATATCGGCTGCTGGGAGGCTCTAGCCTCAGGCACTGCCTTAGCCAGACAAGCAATAGGGCAAATCAAGAAAGGTGCCAAAACATCCATTGCTGAGCTTGTAGACGGCGATTTGACTAGAATTGATGCCAAAGTTGTCTTTGAAGCAGCTAGGGAAGAAGATGAACTAGCCAAGAAGCTGATCTCCCGCTTGGCTTACTATTTTGGGGTAGGCCTGGCTAACTTAGTCAATATTTTCAGCCCAGAGCTGATTTTGATAGGCGGTGGTGTAGCCAAGATGGGTGATTTACTGCTTCAGCCAGCAATAGAAGTGGTAAAGGAAAGAGCCTACGTTACCTTAGCGTATGATGTTGAAATCAAGCCAGCTTTGTTGGGAGATGACTCCGGTGTGCTGGGTGCAGTAGCCTTCGTGTTGGAGCATACTGGATAGCGTCATACTTATCCCCGCAGATGAGCAGTTGGTCTGATTTGGGGAGTATTGAGCAACTAGCTGTTTTCGTGGCATAATACGGCCACTAAATGACAGGAGGTAGTAGTTCATGCCTATTGTACATGGCAGCCTAGGTCTAATTATAGGAATAGCCAGTCTGATTTTTGGTATTGTTGTGATGATCTTCCCCAAAATCCTTAACTATCTGGTGGGCATTTATCTTATTATAGTAGGCCTAATAGCAATTATTGCTTACCTTACTTAGATCCAGAGCGGCAAGGCATCGCGTTGCGTATCGCATGACCAGGTTACTCGAGAACAGCAGTAGTAAGCGTGTTCATCTTGTCCCAATCTATATCTAAACCTAGGCCAGGCTTGTGCGGCAAGGTTACCCATCCGTCGGGGTCAAGGATAATGGTGTCTTTCATCGCAGTGTCCATGATACCTTCGGGTACCGGCATCTCAAAGAATTCACCATTGCTGATTGCGCCCATCAAATGAAGATTGGCTGCCTGTACCAGGGGGAAGCCGAAGCAGTGCGCTTCAAAGTTGCGGCCAAAGGCCTCAGCCAGGATGGCCAATTTCCTGGTCCAAGTGATTCCCTGGCGGCCGGCATCAGCGCGCAGGATGTCGAAAGCGCCTCGAGATATGTAGTCGGCGTAATTGCCAAGACTCAGGCGTAGCGAATCAACCCCAAGAATTGGTACATCAAGGTTGTGACACAGCTCAATGTAGCCCTCAACGTCAGCCTCTGGTATTGGCTCCTGGTACCAGTAGAAGTTCAGCTCATCCAGGACTCTGCCCACTTTAAGGGCGGTACGCCGGTTGTATAGACCGAGGGGATCAAGCATCAAGTCAATCTCGTTGCCAACGGCTTTGCGGACTGCCCGGCATAATTTGATGTCACGGTCTGGTTCGCCCCAGGGATGGAGCTTTATGGCGGTGAAGCCTCGCTGCATTAGTGATTCGATTAGCTTTAGGTAAGCATCTATATCTGGCAGGGTGTGAGTGACCCCATATGCTCGAACACGGTCTCGAGAGCCGCCCAGAAGGCGACAGATAGGCAAATTCAGCGCCTTGCCGGCAATGTCCCAAAGAGCTGCGTTAATGCAGCCGGCAGCCTGAATTGATATGTATGAGCGGGTGGTTTTGAACGTGCGCTCCCATATGCGCTCAATATTGACAGGGTCTTCGCCGATAATTCGAGGCTTCATCGCCAGAATAAGCTCTGCCAGCACCTTTGGGGATTCCCCCCAGCTACAATAATCTATATTGCCTTCAATCCCCTCATTGGTGAACACCCTGACCACCCCGCCTTCAATCTTGTAGCTCCCGTAAAAGGTCAACTGGAACTGGCGTCCCATGTTGACTAATTGAACTTTGACATCTGTTATCTTCACGTGTCTAACTCCTTTATTCAGCCAACACTCCGGTAGGAGCTCGCTACCTTCGCCCGCTATTAGGGCGCTGAGCAAATTGTGTCAATACACGTTGTTCACCGACGGGTTTGAACTTGGGTATGCTAAACTCCTCGTTGATGTCCTCCCACATGACCTCTACCGCCATGTCGCACTCTATTTCTTCAGGGTTGCAGCCCACTATGTTACTCAGTAGGTGCGGTCCCTCCTCAAGTTCTATGATGGCGGTTACGTATGGGAGTTCGTTCTCGAAAGCCTGGTGAAAGGCCTGGTGATACACAGCGAAAGTGTAAATCTTCCCTTTGCCACTGGCTACTATCCACTCCGTGTTGTGCGAATAGCACAATGGGCAAATGATGGATGGGGGCCAGCGGACATGGTGGCAATTCTGGCATTTCTGGAATCGCAACTGGTGACTCTTGCAGCCATCCCAGAATGGCTTGGTATCTGCGTTTGGCCGGGGCAGTGGCTTCTGGTATGCCATCGGTAACTAAATCTTCCTCAGAATAGTACAGCAGTGGGTTTGCAATATGCCGCCATTGTCGCTGCACAGGATTATCTCGGGCTGTTTAGTATTGGTCTTGGGTCCCAGTTGCCTGTCTCCGCAGCGGCCCATAAGCTGCGTGGCTGCCTCGGTCAGCGGGGTAAGCCCCATAAAATAGGCTTCGGAGAGCTGCCCTCCCGAGGTGTTAACAGGCAATCTGCCTCCAGGCTCAATAGTGCCATCTCTGAACCAGTCCAGGCCCTCGCCGGCCCCAAAGAAGCCGTAGTCCTGCAAGGTGATCTCCACTGTGTAGGTAAAGCAATCATAGATCTCAGCGGCGTCTATGTCACTGAGGGTAATCCCTGCTGTCTCGAATGCTGTTTTGCCAGCTACCTTGGCACCAGTGGGGCCAGCCATGTGGAAGGCCTGGTCAATATACGATGACGGGTTATGCTGGCCGATTCCCATGATGGCCACAGGCTGGTGCTTGAGGTCCCGGGCTCGCTCGACAGAAGTGACAACATAGGCCCGCCCGCCATCAGTGATCAGACAGCAGTCGGGAATCCTGAAGGGCTCCACCAGCCAATTGGAATTGTAATAGGCCTCAGGAGTCAGTGGCTGGTCGTGGAAGTAGGCTCGTGGGTTTAGATTGGCCCACTTGCGCTGTCCCACTGCTATTTGTCTCCAGGTTTCGGGCCCGGTGCGGAAGGTATGCATAGCCCTTCGAGCAGCCATGGCGTAGTCAGCAAGCGCCCCGAATTGGCCAAACACGGCTCGGTCGGCGTTTATCTCATCAAAGAAACGATTGCCTGAAAGCGCATTGTCGGCATAGGCGACAACGACGTAGTGGCAGAGGCCGGCTTCAAGAACTCCAAGGGCATGGTATAGGTGGGATCGGGCGCAGTTACCTTCCTGGCCCAGGTATCTGGGGGTCAAACCCAAATACTGAGCTATGATGTACGGCGTCACTTCCCTTTCACTCAGGGCTGGCTGAAAGTAGCGATAAGAGATTAACCCATCAATGTCTTCTCTGGTTAAGCCGGCGTCCTTGATTGCGTTGGCACAGGCCTCGACATAGAAGCTGAGTGCCGTCCTCCCCGGAACCCGCCCCTGATCGGTATAACCTACGCCTACGATAGCATACTTATCTTTCAGGCTCATTGACATTACATACCTGCCACGTTGACTCTTTCTATTCTCGGCACTTCTTCAAAGTGAATCTCTTTGGGCTGCCAAGTCACTTCTTCCCCGGAAGAGAATTTGAGTTTCCACTGCAATTCGAATTCCCAGTATGCTTTGTTTTGTTGCTCTCTTTTGTCGTTAAGTTGGCCAAAGATTCCAGACTCAACNGGGAAGTTGACCTTTATCTTACTGGGCCGAAGTCTTCTAAAGNGGTAACTGGATACAGGCTNGNATAGCCCGAAATCTTGGCTAACTGTCTGGGCATCAAGCCTGGCAGAACCCTGAAGCTCTACCAGTGACAGATCCCAAAGGAGGTCATTGGATAGCTCAAAAGTGGCATTCACGTTTCCCCTTTCGATGTCAGTAGTTAACTCCGTGGCTGTAATACTCAACCAATTGGGATAATTTTGCTTCTGAGTTTTCAACAGGGAAAAGCCACTGATTTCGAAGCTCAATTTCTGGTGCTGAATCGTAGCGTATATGTCTCTCCAGGGCAGTTTTTTCCAAGGAACTGCTGACAATATCAGAGCTACGCCTACCAACAGGAAGGCTGATGGTAGAACTGACAGCGGCTGTATCCTACTGACAAGGGCGACAAGAAGAATACCGACAACGAGTCGCCCAACTCTCCATCTTCGGCCTTGATAAAGGTGTCTTCTAATTGTCATCAATCGCACGGTGTCAAGGTGAATTGTCAGTTCTGTGCAACTAACTTGTGGTGGGCAGTAGAGGACTTGAACCTCTGACCTCCTGTGTGTAAAACAGGCGCTCTAACCACTGAGCTAACCGCCCGTCCCTCGCCAGATAAGGGGTGAGTCAAAACGAAGCCCTCCCCGCGCTAGACCTTACTTGTCAGGGGACGGGTGGACCTCCCTTGCTCCAAAACTCGATGGCACGCCTGGCGGGATTCGGACCCGCGGCCTCAGCCTCCGCAGGGCTGCGCTCTATCCTGCTGAGCTACAGGCGCACGTATCTTGCTAAGTGGTGCCGAAGGAGGGATTTGAACCCTCACGTCCTTAAGGACACTACGCCCTGAACGTAGCGCGTCTGCCTTTCCGCCACTTCGGCTGTTAGTACTGTCCGCCGAATTCCTTTCTTCCCAGGGAGACAAAGATAACTGCGAGTAGTCCCAGGATGTTGAAGGGTAGAAGGGCACAAATGGCCCCGGCCAAAGATAAGCCGAAGCCTTTCCTTCTTACCGCGCATATGCCGCCAACTATGGCTACTATTCCTAGCACGGCCAGAACGATCCCTACAATAACTATCCAGCTTGGGACTGTCGCCAGACCAAAGCTACCCCAAAAGCCGGGAGAGAATGGAAGGTTTGGATGCCAAAGTGGTATACTAACCGTCATCAAAGTAGCAATCAGTCCCCCGGCGATCACCTCGAATGCCCCCGTTATTATGGTTACAATTCCACCGGCACTAAGCAAACCACCTCTGTCATTGCCATCAGCCATCTTCTCACCTCCTTATTACACTCTTGTAATCGTAGTCTGCTGATAGTGCAACCTGTTGGCCAGTTCTTAGAGCTTCCTCCGGCCCAATAATAAATATACCCCTCGGTGAGGCAAAAAGCAAGGACTTTTGCTTGGGACAAACCACTTTATCCACCGTCTGTCAAGAGTAAGGAGAGCGAAGCTGCCTTGGGGAATCAAAGTCGCACGCGGCATCTACTCTATCTTGCCAGCCAGCCACCATCAACATTCAAAATCGCCCCATGGACATAATCTGAGGCAGACGAGGCCAAAAAGACCGCAGCTCCCTTGAGGTCATCTGCCGTTCCCCAACGACCGGCCGGGATCCGGTCAAGGATGGCCTTGCTGCGCACCGGGTCTTTCCTGAGTGCTTCGGTAAGCCTGGTCGCCATGTAGCCAGGAGCAATAGCGTTCACATTCACTCCGTGCCCAGCCCACTCGTTGGCCAGTGCCTTGGTAAGCTGGCCAATGCCAGCCTTGCTGGCGGTATAGCTGGGGATCAGGATTCCACCCTGGAAGCTCATCATTGAGGCAGTGAAAATTATCTTGCCCGACCCGCGAGCGACCATGTCCTTTCCGATTTCACGGCTGAGGATGAAGTGGGAGGTGAGGTTGACTTCCATTACTTTGTCCCAGCCATCGTCGGGATGCTCTACGGCTGGTTTGCGCACGATTGTGCCGGCATTACCGAACAGGATGTTGATTACCGGGTTGTCGGCTTTGACGCGGGAGATAAGCTGGTAAGTGGCCTGACGATCGGCGAAATCGCACTGGTATCCCTTGAACCTCCGGCTCAGAGCCTTGACCTCCCGTTCGATTTCACTTCCTGATTCTTCCAAGGTGACACTCACCCCAATGATATCAGCGCCGGCTTCGGCAAGAGCCAGCGTTACGGCCTTTCCGATTCCATGTTTGCAGCCGGTAACCAGGGCTACTTTTCCGTCCAGTCTGAACTGCTCCAATATACCCATTTATTTACCTCCCATGCTCTTGTTAGTCGCCACACTTCAATAGTACCTTCATAAAGTTAGCACCCAGTTGAATTTCTTCAAAAGTGGTCTGCAACTGGTCCAGACGACGAATGTCAGAAATCAGCCGGTCGAGAGGAAGCGCCTTGGATGCCACCAGCTGTATCGCTGCCTCGAAGTCCTCGGGGGCATAGTTCCTGGCGCCACAAACTTTTAGTTCCCGCCACAGAATTCGGTGAAGGTCAACTACGGCTGGCTGGGCAAAAATGCCAACAATCACGATCCGGCCTTTGGTTCTGCCCAGCCGCGTCATCATCTCGGCACCACTCAGCGACCCGGTAACCTCAAACACCACGTCGGCACCTGCGCTACGCGTCTGCTTCTCTACATACGCTGGAACGTCGGTTTCCAAAGGATTTACTGCATCCATGCCCAGCTCCCGGGCGAGATTCAGCCGGAACCTGTTTATTTCCAGACTGAGCACCCTGGCCCCCTTGGATTTTGCCACCAAAGCTACGAGTGTACCTATGGGGCCTGCCCCTTGCACCACTACGTAGTCTCGGTCACTAACTTTCCCGTAACGCACATCGTGACACGCCACCGCTATGGGCTCCACCATGGCAGCATGCCTCATGTCAACGGATTCCGGCAAATAATGTAGCGTATGTGCCGGAACTGTCCACCATCCCTGAAACGCCCCGGGGGAGTCAATGCCGATAAAATTGAGTTTGGGGCAAATGTTATAGTGACCCAGTTCGCACGCTGGACAGTTGCGGCAAGGGTCCAATGGGCGCACTACAACCCTGTTGCCTACTTTGAACCCCTCGACGCCCTCGCCAAGCTCGACGATCTCGCCGGACATTTCATGGCCGATAACCTGCGGCAATTTCACCCGACTGTCCATATGCCCTAAATAGATATGGTTGTCAGTGCCACAAATGCCGGCGTAGGCCACCTTAAGCTTCGCCTCTCCCCGGCCGGGAGCCTGCGGCCGAGACTCACCGACGCTAAATGTTTTGTTTCCCTCATAATAGGCTGCTTTCACAATGCCCTCCTCCTTCCAATATATTGTCGCTGCGCCAGGAAGCCAATGCAGAACCTTTCCTTACCATTTTGGGCTTGAGTATACCACAACGAAACACCAAATTCAGCTCGGCGCTCATTCATGCTATTGGTGACACTACCTCTCCTTTCTCGTGTATCTCCTCGGTGGTGCGACTTGGACTGCACCCCTATGATTGGACAGATAGGGTTAGGAGAGTCTGGCGGGGTAATCCATTGTTCTCCTGAATAAGCACTAATTTCTCGAAGTCAT
>JGI24025J20009_10000921_pt1 | contig 22702 bp, 8 predicted proteins | sample Cruoilmetagenom3_FD_20009 | JGI IMG/M metagenome (IMG submission 20009) | reverse complement strand
GATGAGATAAGGGGTCCATTTCCCATCGGTTTTGACTTTCCATACTACTGGTATACGGTAAACGAGTTCTACTTCTCCACGAACGGCGCAATATCATTCAGTGACAATACACTCTACCATGTCTGGCCGAGTATGGGATATACCACCGAGTTGCCGTCTCCCACGAGACCGAATGATATCCTCGTTCCACTCGGCGGAGACTTCATATTCGGAAGTGCCGGCGGAGGTAGTGCATATTACTGGACAAACGATACCGATACCAGTATCATCTCCTGGATAGCGGTACCGGAATGGAACGCCGACTCGGGTTATCACGGCTCACATACCTTTCAGATTATCCTCACAAGAGAAGACAGCTGCATAGTATTCCAGTATGGTCCACAGACCGGAACATTTATGTGTGGCACCGCCGATGACCCAAAGACCGCAATAGGTATAGAAAATTCGTCCGGTATGGTCGGACTTCAATACCTATGGGATAACTCGCCCCAGGAGAATATGTATGAAGAGGGACTCGCGGTAAAGTTCATACCACCTGTAACCGGGTCCCCGGTTAGGGATGTGAGTGTCATTGAGACCACAGCCCCCGGTAACAGGGCTATCTTCCTCCTTCCGGGCGATACCCTCAGACCGTGGCTCAAGATAAAGAACCTCGGCAACCAGTTAGTGGGACATTTTTATGCTTACTGCAAGGTGGTCAACCACACGCAGACCACTGTATACCTTGACTCGGTCGTGGTTACTGATATTGCCCCGGGGGAGATAGACTCGATATCCATGCCGAGTTCCTGGGTGCCAGAAAACACGGGTATCTTTGCCACATCGGGTTATGTTGTGGTCGAAGGTGATATGGCGCCCGCAAACGATGTCATCGTCGTTGAGACCCCCGTCACGGGGGTACCGGGCGTCCTGTCTTACGATGATGGAATATGCGAAAACGCATGGGCATACACATATGCGGGTAACGGTTGGGCAAATAAGTTCACTCCGCCCAGGTATCCGGTGAGGGTCACCGAAATAAATTATTTCATATATGGAGCCAGTTTCCCCGACCCGGGTGGAAATGATTTGATAGTGTGGGTTCTGGACGACGATGGAGAAGATGGCGCCCCGGGTACGATACTGTTCGGAGATACACTGCTCGGCACGGTGATAAGGGGTGCATGGAATGATATTGACCTCGGTGGGGCGGGCGTGATAATCGAAGATGGTTCCTTCTATGTGGCGGCGGTTCAGTATGCCGATTATCCTTACTGCCCGGCTATCTCATGCGATGAAAATATCCCCTATTCAAGACAGGCGTGGAGTTACCTCGGTTCCACCGGAGCATGGGAACCCGATCCGACGCAGTTACACGACTGGATGATAAACGCCCATATAGAGATACCACCCGGCCTTGATGCAGAACTCGTATCAATAAACTCCCCCGGAGATATCGTGGGTGCCGGCTCACAGATTACCCCCCAAGTTACCGTGGGAAACGCCGGACTTACCACCATATCGTTCGATGCCCATCTCCTCATAGATTCTCTCGGTTCTACAATATACGATGAAGCACTCGCGGTAAACGACCTTGAGCCGTCCGGAACGAGAGATATAGATTTCCCAACCTGGACACCCGGGGGCGAGGGAAATACATATACGATTACGGCGTGCGTTGACCTTGCCGGAGACGACAATTCCTCAAATGACACCCTCTTTGCAACCACCATAGTTGCGGGCGGTGACTATCTCGTGTGGGACCCCGACCCCAACCATTCGAGTGGACCCATTATAGACTCAATTCTTGAGGATTTGGGATACGCGGGTTACTACACGGAAGAGTTATCGAACCTCTACGGTTTTCTGGAGCAATATTTTAGCATCTTCATATGCTGTGGACAGTTCCCAAACAAGCATGTACTTTTGAACGGGAGCGCCGAGGCGGATTCAATTGTACATTACACGGAGAACGGCGGCAGACTCTATCTCGAGGGTGGAGATGTGTGGTATATCGACCCCGAGCAAGAAGGTGGATACGACTTTCGTCCCCTCTTTGGCGTTACGGGCGGTGGAGATGGACCCTCCACACTCACCCTGGTCACAGGTGAAAATGGAACCATCACCGAGGGTATGTCTTTTACCTACTCCGGTGAATCACGCTATTCGAATTATGTAGAGCCCGCTCAGGCGACCATGGCACTTAAAAACCAGTCGGACAACTACATTGGACACTACTATAACTCCGGTGCTTACATTACCTTCGGTTTCTCGGCGGAACTGGAGGGACTGGACGACTGCGGCGGGGTAAGCACGAGAAGACAACTGCTTCAAAACATTATGACCCTGTTCGAGACTGGTGTGGAAGAAAATCACGGGGATATAAATGAATTCAGTGTGCTGTGGGCACCAAATATATTCAGCGGAAAGGCAGTGCTGTCTTATCAAATTCCCCGCAAGTCGAGAATCAGCGTGAACATCTACGACATCAGTGGCAGGCTCGTTAAGAAATTTACGATTTACGATTTACGATCTACGAATAACGAAATAGTCTGGGATGGCAAAGACGAACGGGGATTGGATGTTGCTTCTGGTATATACCTCTATCATTTTGAAACAAAGGGATACTCTCGACACGGCAAACTCATCCTCGTTAGATAGAATGAGATTTATTATCATAGTAAGTTGTGAAAGGTCATTGCGAATTCCGATGAAATCGGGATGAAGCAATCCCTTTGGGTTGGTTAGATTGCTTCGCTATTGCTCGCAATGACAAAGAAATCAGCATCTCAAAGATAAACCTGCCATTGAACTGGAACTTATTAAAGCCGTGTAACAATGGATTCAATGCAATCACGAGATTTAGGAGATTCCCTAATATTTTTTTGCCCTTGTGGTTAAACTAAAGGAGGAGTCATGAGAAAGGTGGCAGCGGCGGTATGCGTTCTTTGTGTGGTTTCTCTATACGCAAAGGACAAGGCTCGGATCGTGGGCATTGAAATTGGAGAGGAGATATCGACCCCATCGGGCGATGTAATGACGATGTCGGGTGAAAAGCTTGAGACATGGGTTACATATTACAGTGAGTCTCCCGCGTATTTCACCTGGGCAACTCCCGAGAGGGCAACATATTTCGATATGGCTGATTTCCCAAATGTTCAGTATCCGTTCTTCATAAAGAGGTTGAAGAATATATTCTATGAGCATCCTGATCATCTCTGGGACAACGACCAGTTCACATTCAAGATATATGCCGATGATGGCTCCACGCTATTATATCAATCCGCAAATCTCACGGCACAAAGGCATCCCGCAGAAACGGAGTTTGACCTGGGAGCGGATTCCATAGAGATCACATCCGGTGGATTCTGGGTGTCTGTCAGGCCCGTATCAGCCACGGGATATCCATCCTGCCTTGCCGACGGTGTTATTCAAGGACATAGTTATTACGGTTCCGCGGGTTCTTGGACGCCATGGACCACAAACTTTGGCGAGTTATCGAGATACGCATACCTCTCGTGGGCATCGCTCGAACACGATGTGTGTGTCGCATCGATCTATGCTCCACCCTGTGGGGTTTATGTCGACACTTCCTACGCCGTTGCCTGTCAGGTCCAGAATGTGGGAACCTCCTCAGAGACATTCGATGTGGAGTGTCTAATAAAGGACACCGGAGACCACACGGTATTTGCGGACACTCAGGGGGTATTAAGCCTCTCGTCGGGTGCGTCGCGAAGGGTGGACTTTGACGACTGGACACCCCTCTTATACGACGAGGTGTACGAAGTGAGCTTTGCAACACTCCTGGGGAGAGATATGAACACACACAATGACACCCTGATGAGAAGCTCAACCTCGTTTGAGGAGGGTGAGATAGCATACGACGAGTTCCTGGCAGATGCATGGTGGGTAGTTAGTTCTCCGAATGCAGCATCAGATTGTTTCGCCACGAAATTCACGCCGTACTACGAGCTACCATTCTATGTCACGAAGGGGAAGGTGTATGTTAACGATACCGAACCCGCATTCGAATATATAGGACTCTTTCCCTCATCCGGCAATGCCCCCGACATAAGTAACCCGTACCAGACGATAGCAAATCCTTCTGCAACGGTGGCACCTGGATGGATCGTGGTAGATTTCGATACATCGCTTACACAGATAGAGGAAACAGGCGACCTGTGGCTGGTGGTGAAGTTCCTCGAGGGTGGCAGCGGTCCTGGAGTTGCCTCTGATGAAACCCCACCGCTGTCCCTGCGTTCTTACTGGACATCCGATATGACATCCTGGAATCTCGTTGACGACGGCGACTGGCTCATGAGGATAGTGCATATGTGCAAACCAGTATACTGGGATGCCTCGGTACTATCGATAGATGCGCCGGATCAGTTCGTGGAACCCGGCACCCCCGTGAGCCCACAGGCGACCGTGACAAACTACGGGGATTCGACGGCGACATTCAATGTTATGTGCTATATTGAACGGGCAAAAGACCTCGTATACGCCGATACGGCACTCGTATCCGAACTGGCAACAGATGCACAGGAACAGGTAACATTTGATGAATGGACACCGGGAGTTGCCGGAGAAGTTTATACCCTTTCCGTATTCACCGCTTTAGACAATGATGAGATTCCCGGGAACGATACGCTGTCGATGGGTGTACAATCGGGCATGCCAGGGGGCGATTACCTCATATGGGACCCGGACCCGAACCACATCAGTGGACCCGTAATTCACGACATCCTCGGCGGACTGAAACTCGACGGCGATTACACCACCACGCTCACTTCCTACATAGCTTATCTTCCAAATTACTCAAGTGTCTTCGTATGCTGTGGACAGTATCCAAACACATATGTGATAGGGACAGGGAGTGACGAGGCTGTAGCCCTCGAGTCCTACCTCACCTCCGGGGGTAATATGTATCTGGAGGGCGGTGATGTGTGGTACTATGACCCCACCCAGGGTGGGTACGATTTCAACCCCTTCTTCGGTTCAAATGCCACAGGCGATGGCACCGGTTCAATATCCTCTCTTGCCGGAGTGGCGGGTTCTATGTGTGAGGATATGAGCTTCGAGTACGACACGGACCTCTCACACTATTCTGATATATTCGGAACCGGTGATGCCACCCTCGTCTTTACAAACCAGGGGGGCGAGTATGTTGCTCACTATTACACAAACTCCCACGACGGTCATACATTCGGCTTCTCCGGTGAAATCGCCGGAATAATAGACGGCACTTCTCCGAACACAAAAACAGAACTCCTCTCCAGAATTATGGCACATCTGCTCACCGGTATCGAAGAGATTCCCGTGGACATCAGGTTCTCTGCGGTCGTTATGCCCAATCCCGCCAGGGGAAGTGCAACCATCAACTATTCCATACCGAAGAAGTCAAAGGTGAGCATCTCCGTATACGACATCTCGGGAAGACAGATTAGGAGTGAAATAAGCGAAATGGGTCCCGGTAATCACACCTTCAAATGGAATGGAACCGACAATGAGGGCAGGAGGGTTGCATCGGGTGTGTATTTCTATAAAATAGAGGCAGGAAAGCATGGGAAGGTGGGAAAAATCACGCTACTGCGGTAGGAAGTCTTGCTATGACAAATGGTGTTGAAAGTGGTGGCCCCACTCGGAGCCACCACTTTTTTATCTTCCAACCTTAAATAGAAACTCAACGGACATTTCAAACCCCATTTAATTCACCTTATCACCACGAACTTGCCTTGTTCCTTTTTTCCTCCCTCAACCCTGTAGAAATATACACCGGGAGAGAGCTTCTCTACATCGTATTCGAACCCTTCGGCTTCGGAGATGAAGGAGTCGATCTGCCTTCCGGTGACATCGTAGATTTTTACTGTAGCCGTGCTAAAACCCCGCCCAGCGGGGAGCATGAATGTGACCTTTGAGGATGCGGGGTTTGGGTAGAGATGCAAACCGAAGTCTGCGACTACGGGTTCCTCCTCTACTCCGTAAAGTGTGGAATCGAGCCAGGTGATCACCCTCTGCATTATTTCTGCCTTGGAAGAATAAGCATGATGGTCAATCACCCCCTCGAGCCCCCATGAGAAGAATACAACCCTTCTATCTCCCTCTTCGTATTTTATACCAGCACAGGTTGAATCGTTGTAGAAGAGTACCGTATCCGCACCGGGGAGGGAAGCTATCTCATCCCTCGATGTCTGGTTCAACGAGGTGAGGATATTTAACCCTTCTCCCACCTCGTCACCATCCTTACCCGTAACCATATTACCGGAAATTGCGGGAGAGACAAAACTGCACTTCAGATAATCCGCCAAAAATGATTCACCCGCAATATCCTGAGCGATATTCTGCCCTGTGAGGAATAGCTTGCCTCCCGATGTTAGATAATCCGTGAGCGAATTTCTCTCTTCCGATGTGAGAGTTGATCTGCTGTCGTCTCCCGTGAACCAGACGACCGCCGGATGATTGAGGAGCTTTCCGCCAGGTTCTCCACACTCGGTATTATTCCAGTACTCGTATACGATATGGAGCATGTCGAGCGCCTTCTCATATTTATCCTCATAACTCGCACTGTCGTCATCATCCACCAACAGAAGTGGAAATCCCACGAGGAATTCGAAGGTATCGCTCTGGGGGTAAGGTGGTGGTGTCGCATCGAGATAGGTGACGATGAATGTGACCCAACCGGGTTCCATCGGAAGAATCTCAAATACTATCTCATCATCCACATTTTCTACCGTATCTGTAGTTGTTACTTCACAGAATTCGGCGGTAGAATCTATAAAATTTATTGTGCCGCTGACACATCCAACCTTGACTGTTAAGTTACTGGCATTACTCCACGGAGACTCGTTGGTGAGCAATATGGTGAGTCTACAGGTGTCTCCCGGTTCCGGACGTCCGTTATTGTTGCCCTCCACGGAATCACTCACACCGAAACTACATAAAACGGGCCAGGAGTATTCATTCCTTCCGAGTGCCTTGAATACATTGATTTTACCGTATCCAAGTTTTCCCTCATCAAATAGCGAGTCATCCACGGGGTCGCAGGTCTCGAATATAGCATTTTCAATAAATGTATTGCTTGAATCGGGATACTTTTGAAAAAGAAGAGCTGCGAGACCCGCAACCTGCGGACAGGAACCCGATGTACCCGCCGCCGATTCGTAGAGCTCGCTGCCCTGACCATCTGTATCACATCCGTAAAGGTCTACGGCGGGGGCACACACATCCACCCAGGTGCCGTAATTAGAGCCGCTGGTGGGACCCCATGTCCACTTGTGGTTACTGTGGTCCGTACCCGCCACGGCTATCACATTGTCGTAGGCGGAAGGATAGTGAAGCGCCCCGGAGTTATCATTTCCCGCCGCGGCGCATATGACGAGCCCGGCGTAATGTGCCGTCTGTATAGCGTTGTTTACGAAACTGCTGAAACTATTACCACCCCACGAGCAGGATATGATATTTGCGCCATTTAATCTCGCGTAGTTCATCGCATTTACGGCATAGGTCGTGTTTATCAAACCGGGGCTATTATTGGCGGTGCATCTGAATCCCATCATGCGCACATTGTACGCGACGCCCGCAATGCCGATACCGTTGTCGGTCACCGCGTTTGCTATGCCGTTGCACCAGGTCCCGTGGTCCTCATCGGGCGGCCATCCGGGGAAGTCGAAGTATGTCGGGGTCGGGTCATTATCCCCGTCAGTCCAGTCCCATCCGAGAATATCATCGATGTAACCATTGCCATCGCTGTCTGTGCCGTCGAGCACCTCATCCGTGTTCCTCCAGATATTGGCATTGAGGTCGGGATGCGCGGTATCAAGACCCGCATCGACAACGGCAATGACCACATCGCGTCCCCCGGTTTGCACATCCCAACCCTGCGGACATTTAATGTCCGGCAGATGCCATTGCGAGGTAAACAACGGGTCGTTCGGGGTGAGGCACAATCTGTAAAGATAGTTTGGCTCTGCGAGTTCGACATCGGGAGAAAGGGATACAGAGGCGATAAAATCCCCCACATCCTTTGCCTCATCAAATCGCAACACATAACTTCTGTTAAAACCGCACGCCATATCCAGCTCATCCACCTTACCCCGTAAAAGCGGTTCCACGCCGTAGACATCAAATTCACTCCTTATAGTCGAAAAAGAAGATGGCAGTTCAAACACCCCGGGTGAAGTTTCAACCAGCCCCTTATCGAACCGCACAATAGCCTCTCCGGGAACCCGGGCTATATTTGCTAAAGGCAACACGATTGTGAACAAAATGGCGCAGAAAAACATATCTACCTCCCGTTATACCGTAGACAAAACCAAAGAACCACAGGGGACACAGGGGAATAAGATAAATCCGTTTAATAATCAAACTCTGTATCCTCTGTGGTTCAAACTGAAATAAGAAGAATATGAGCCCACAGATAGGACTTAATTTTCTTTAATCAAAAAAGGGGAGGGGATATACCCCTCCCCTTATCCATTTCGCTTACCTGATGAGTATCAATCTCCCACCGATCTCCCCATCGTTACTTATAACCTTGACAAAATATACACCTGATGGAACCGTGAGTTCGTTCATATCTCTGCCATCCCACTCGAGTGTGTGCTTCCCCGCGGTTGTATTTTTGCCGTAGTGTCTAATGAGTCTTCCGGCACTGTCAAACACCTTGATATTTACCGCCCCATCCCTCGGCAAGGTATAACTTATACTGGTTCTACCCAACGATGGATTCGGTGATATATCAACGGCTAAGCGGTGAATGTCCTCCGACTCTTCGATGCCCTCGACCCAGATGGTATCCACACGACAGGAATCGACGATGGTATTATCCGATATGTCCGTGTCGCCCAGCAGACATGCCTTTGCATTGTAATACAGAAATGCCTTGAATCCCAAAGCCGGGTCGGTGAGAACCTCGGGATCGAGGTAGAATGAAGCAAATTCTGTCTGTGTTGTAGCATCGCCATCGAGGGTAACCTCCACAATATCGTAGTAAAATCCGTTACGGACCATAACTGTATCCTGGTCTTCGTTCAATACGGAGTAGTAACTCGGGCTCTCCACCTCAAATCTCGCCTGGAATGTAACGGTCTCCGTACCCTTGTTGTGATAAGTCACCTTGGGTGTATAAGTCTCACCGCTATAAGATGTGGTGTCGGGATAATGCGGGGGGTCATCTATTGAGACCACCTCGATGTCGCCCGGAATGACCGGAACCTTATGGTAGATGTAGGGGTTGTCGGTCATTGGACCTTCATCCTGAACATAACTGCCGAGTCCCAGGTCGTGTTGATATATTATATGGAGCGTGTCGTTGGCGAAATGAGCAACAGTCGGGCATACCTCCTGAAGGGACTCCGTCATTGTCAGATTGACCTGCGGTCCCCATGTGGCACCGTCATCCATAGACCGCGATGTATACACCTCTACATCCGCCGGATAAGCGGTTGCAATATCCCAGTGGTCGGGGGGAAATTCCTGCCACACACAGTAAAGATAACCGCTTCCGTCCTCGGCGAGAGACGGTTTGCAGGCAAGGTATGAGTTACCGTATGCGTTGAGGGTCCCCACACCCTCCGGATAATCCGCAGGAGTCGAGGATGCCACAAGCGAAACAACGCCCTTCTCGACAGAATAGTGCCAAATGAGATTGCGGAGGAAGGGGAAATAGTATCCCGGACCCGTTCTCGTCCCGTAACTTGCACTAAAGACGATGTGGAGCTCGTCTTCGGCGTTAAACAATCCCCATCCACCGAAATCGGCGTGTCTCGTCATATACCACTCGTATGTGTTACCCTCGGGGGATGGTATGGCATCCATAACATCTGTTTCCCTTCCCCAGGACTGTCCGCCGTCGTTGGATACCGAATACATCACATGGGAGTTGAAAGTTGGCTCCTGGAAATCCCTCGTCCACATCATGCACGCCTTGTCGCTGACCTTTGAGGTGAAGCAATTTTGCCCACTTCTTGATACACCGTAGTATATCAGGTCCGACCAGGTAGATCCAAAATCCGTGGAATATGCATAGTAGACCTCGTCGTTGTCTCCGTGCTGTGCAACGACACAAATCGAATCATTACCCGTGACGCCGACCCTCGGCCATATCACATTGTCCGGAGAGAGTTGAACGAAATCAAATATCCCGAGTCCAACGGCGATATCCACACCCACGGCGGATGTGGGCCCAGTTCCTCTGTGAAGCGCGACCACCGCCCTGCCGTCGGACAGTACATCGACCGTTGGATATCCCGAACGCGTCGTCTGGCACGCCGTTCCGCGGTCCATTCCCTGACCGAACACCCATCCGGTGTCGGGGTCATAGCAGTTGTAATAGACCTGCCTATCATCCCAGGGGTTCGCTTCATCTGACCAAATCCATACGAGATGCACAAAACTGTTGTTGGGGTCAAACGCTATCCTGCTCAGCGCCGGACCGTTGAACTGCCAGTCATAGGTGGTCGAACCCACGGTGTCTATCTCTCCGAACGCAACATCTTTAGTTTGAATATATGACACACCGTATGCGGGGGAAACCGCTCCATTATTCACGATATCCCCGTTATCAACGGACATCACTGGCTTGCCTATCATATCGTTCCTCGGGGCCTCACTAAGATTTGCCCCAAAGGCAACTGATGCCAGGAGCAAGATACCCATGTAGCATATTACTCTCTTTCCCTTCATACACACCCCCTTTTAAAAATTAAAAATGAAAATGCAAAAGCTATAAATTCTGAACCTTTGACCCTAAAAAAGGGAGTGCATTAGCTTGCTAATGCTTTTTCTGTCTGACTGCATTAGCTTGTCCATACGGACTCTGTGAGCTAATGCTTTCTAACAGTGGCGAGCCACTGCCTGCCCCGCCGAGGCGGGGCACTCCAGATAATAAATTTTGTTATCACATTCCGAACGAAATCGCCACCCTGTGGAGTCCCGACATATATTCGTGGTTTTCATAGCAGTAGTCCAACATAGACTGTGCCAGATGGAATCCCGCGCCGACCGTAAATCCCCTTGAATTCTTCTCCGTATAGCCCGCCCTCAAGAAATAAGAGTCAAAGAGCGTATATTCCAAACCCACACCGAAGGTGGCTGCCTGGTCGGGTAGATGTATTATATCTCCAGACAGCGTGAGTCTCGTACTGGGGTTGGAATAAATATCTGCCGCAAGTCCTCCCTGAAATGTCATTGGAAGGGGATGGGGTTGTGATATTATAGTAGCCCTCTCTCCCCTGTTTCTATCTTCGTTCTCGAGATCTACAATGAGTGCTTCACCGGTATATTGCATATCCGGTCCGAAGTTACGCAAAACAAATCCAAAACGAATGTTGTGTACAGCCGTAACATATATTCCACCGATATCATAGGCAACACCGTATGCGGATACCCTCGCGATATTCTGGTTTATAGCCTTTACCGTCACGCCCAGAGAAAATTTATCGGTCATAGCTCTTCCATAGGTAATTCCAAGTGCGTAGTCGTTACAGGAAAATGTATATCCAGTACCCTCGGGTTGTTCTTCGGTAGTTTCATCCATGCTTCCCGAGAGGAACGCCTCAACACCAATTCCCACCGCGCCGCCAACAACGGGAAAAACCGCTGCGAGGTTTTCAAGGCTCGTTTCCGCAAATGCTCTGGTGTGAGTAAAATTCACGGATAGTGTGGGTATATTCGCTATGCCGGCGGGATTCCAATATATACACTGTACTCCCCCGCCGATCGCCGAATAAGCACCACCAAGTGCGATGGGTCTTGCTCCTCCTCCCATCGATAAAAAGGAAGCACCCGCTCCGCCGAGCTGCACCCCGGACAGAGGTAGAGCTATTGCCAAAAGCACCAAAGGGATGCCCAGAAATATCTTCCTCATCACGCCCCCTCTCTAAACCAATGTTATGCAAAATATCAACCGCCAATATGTATACGGATGCCGTGCACGGATCCTGCGGACGAGTCACCCGCTGTTGTATAACCTCATAACGGAATGTTAAAAACCTTAACTAAATCATTTACCGTGTCTGTTACATAGACTTTACCGTGGTAGACCATAAGATTGTGTGGGCTCATAAGCTGGCTTGCTCCGTCTCCCTGCATTCCCCATCTCGTGACAAATCCTCCAACCTCGGTCAACACCTGTATCCTGTGATTGTCTGTATCCGCTATATAGAGGTGACCCTCATACCAGAAAATGCCCTGAAGCCCGACGAATTGACCATCGCCGTTTCCGGCACTACCCCACTCGTCAACAAACTCGCCATCTTTGGTAAATACCTGGACTCTACTGTTCTGAGTGTCGGCTATATAAAGCCTGTCGGCATCATCCTGAGTTATACCTGTGGGTCTCTCGAACTGTCCGTCATCGGAGCCCTTCTCTCCCCACACCGCAATATGTTCGCCGTCTTTGGAAAACTTATGTATCCTGTTGTTTCCAAACTCGGTAACAAAGATAAAGTTGTCGTCCACCACTATGCCGCATGGGTATTTCAGACAGGTATCCTGGGTTCCAACCACACCAAAACTGTCCACCCTCGTTCCGTTGTTCTTGTCCAGTTTTAATATACGATGCTTCATCCATTCGGTCACATAAACATACTCTCCGTCCACGGCAATATCTCTCGGTGAATTGAAACCGCTCCATTCTGCCACGGGGGCGCCCGACATATCGAACTTCTTTACACTGCCCTCATCAAAATAGGCAACATATATGTTCGACCCGTCTATACATATGCCCGTGGGTCGGACTCCCTCTCCGAAATCAGCCTCGTAGAGGTTTACTATCGTAACCTCCCAGGGGTCCGACCATTCACTTGTGGCATCGTAGCGGTCTTTCGTTCTGACCTTCGCATAAAATGTCCCGGATGCACCCTTATATGCATAGGGAGTGGAGTAAAAATTTAAAGTATCCATGCTGAAATCAGATGTATCTCCGTTTCCCCAGGCAAACTGATATGCCTTTTTTTGCTCGTCGGGGTCCGTATCAAGTTCATGTCCCTCCGCCCCAAATACATAGGGTGTTGATGCAAAGCCGGAATCGGGACCCGAGACAATTTGGGGCTTTAAGGGTGGTCTGTTGGGGACATATATTACTCCCGGTTCCGACCAATCGGATATTCCCCCCGATTCATTACGTGCCCTTGCCCATATAACATAATACCCCGTATCTACGAATGTGTAAGGTGCCTTGAAAATTGTGTCGGTCTGGAATCCCGACCAATCACGCAGCGAATAATTACATAAGAACTGACATGATATTCTGTCTCCTTCTACCCCGGGAGAGGAGACAACGGCATTCACCTCATAAGCACCGAAATGAAGTATGGGGGGTAATCCCGGCGAGAGCGTCGAATCCAGGAGCACGGGGACAGACGGCGGAGGTGACTTTGTAGAGATCGTTAAGGGGTGTGCATCAGACCATTCAGATTCTTTATTATGTATATCCTTCGCCTTTGCCTTTATATCATAACTTCCGGGATTTGACCATGTATGGGTAAAAAATACAGTGGTATCACTGGGAACGAAATCACTCCATCCGGAAGACTCACCGTCCCCCCAATCGATTAGAAAAGAGATATCATCACCATCCTGATCGGAGGTGGTCGTGTAGAATGTATAAGTGCTGTTCACCCATCCATCAGAAACGCCGTAAGGGATAGAGGGAGTATCGGGTGCGGCGTTTTGTTTGCATCCGATAACTACAAGCAGAGGCATAATCATCAATACCATCGTGATATGTCTATTCATCATCCCCCCTTTAATAGAGACAGTAATTAGGTTATTTGGTAATTAGGTCATTGCTTATCCGCATCTTCAGTCCTGTAATAACACAATGACTCAATGACATTTCCTATCTGACTACAGCAAACTTACCCACCTTTTCCTTGCCGTCGGGTGTGACCACCTGGTATATGAACAGCCCGCTTGTTACTTCATAGCCCCCGCTGGTCTTCAAATCCCATGCATGTGAACCCTGCTCCTCTTCCTCACCCATAACTTCCGGTCTGAAGTAGGTGGCTATTGTCTCGTCGTGTTCGATTTCCCTCAAAAGGAGTCCGGCGGCATTGAAGATTCTTATGGTACACCTGGATGGGAGTCCCTGAAAGTAAAGTTTTCTCTCATACTTTGACGGTCCGTCCCAGACCGCAGAGACATAATATGGATTCGGCACGACCCTGATACTATCGAGATCGTAACTGTCTTTCTTTTTCTTTTTTGAGGTAATTACGGTAAACTCGTCATCTACGGTCGTCCTTATCAAGACCTTTAACAGATATATATCGCCGGTATCTGGATACGAAAACGCAGAATCTGAGGGTGCGTCCAATCTAAGTCGCCAGCTAAAATCTCCAAATGTGTCGTCAATAACTATAAAGGCATTTGCCCCCGCTCTCGGGGGATAAATTGAGGTGGAGTCACCCTGGTAAATAAACTCTGCGGGTTCCTGTTTGTCTACATTCCAGATCTCAAATGGCGCCTTCCTTCCGAGCCTATCGTAACTCCCGGTGTCGGAAAAGATGACATTATAATTATTTCGGGGTTCCCCGGAAGAAATTACGCTTGTAAATTCGCAATCCGAACTCCCTTTTATCCAACCGCTCCTCCCGTCATCTATTACCTTCTCTGTATCAATCGCCGGCCGCAGTACCGTGGCGAGCTGAAACGACAAACCGTCTATGACTGGTGTCGCCTCGAGATCGATGTCGGTACAGCTGTCTATCAAAATCGTCTCTCCCTCACCATCCAATCTAACCAGTTGCCAGAAGTCGGCGGAGTCCGTACCTGGACTATTTGTCCCAAATCTTATTTTATACTCCGCATCCTTGACCTCGTTCGGATTTGCGATGTACGCCTCGAACCTGATGTCACCGGACCCACCCGTCCTCTCAATAACGGGCTGAAACGGGAACTGGTAATCGGCGGCTTCTTTCCTCGGAATTGCCCAGTATTTTTTGCCCGTCATCCCGCCTTCCAGCTCATCCACACCCAGATAGGGTATCGGGCGGGAATAAGAGTTTACCGAGTAGTAGTATCTCACTCCATCGGTCAGGTCCTCATCAACATAGTACCTTTTAATGCCAATTTCATTTCCGAATTTCTCGTGCGCATAACTTCTTGCTACAAACTGGTCGCTTGCATTTGGGTCTATATCCGTTCCCGGTTGCGAAGGGTCGTATTCTCCATCCATTATCGTCACATAAAATCCATCCATGTATATTACACTCCCCGATATATATCCGGGATCGGTTTCGTATGCATTAGAGGCATCCATGCTCTCCTTTACACAGAAACCGCCACCATTCTCCTCGGCAGACGCATTATAGGAATAAGGTGTCGTCGCCGTGACATTGTACACATTAAAGTGGTCATCACTGTCGAAGTCTATTGTATATACAGAATTTGTGAGCAGCGTGTCGAAACCATCGTGAAGTCCAAGGAACTCTATCTGGGCATTTGACACCCCTCTCTGATACTTCACCATTACGGTATCTTTTGTGTAAGAACTTTTAAGGTCATAATCGGCGAGAAGCTCCCAATCCCCGGAAACTCCCGTTAAGCTCCTGTACAGCCTGTAACCCTCAAAAGTGGACTCCCCGCTCATTGGGCACACATAACTCTCTGGAGATGTATCCCACGATAGATACACACTCTTGTCCGCGGGCACTATCTCCACACTCGGGGAGGGGGGCGGTGAAAAACCGAGATATCCGTTCTCGAATTGCGTGAGTGCATATCTTGCCCTCTCCTTCAGCTCATCAAGTGTCTCCCCAACTACTATGGCAACCGTAAAATTAACTTCATCGCCCGGCTCGCCAAACGGTGCGAGGTCGAAGGGCCCGCTCGATGCAAGCTGCCTGATATCTCTCGGAATGGACCAGGTCATAAATGTCGTTCTCGCCATATACTCGTATCTTAAGGCATCCTGAAGGTCCTCATCTATCGGGTCGCCGTAGAGCCATGTCTGAACGCCAGTCAAACCCCTGTCAGACGGACTCTCACACATCACCCCACCAACATATCCCGCCTTCGTCTTCCAACCGGGCTCGTAACCATCCGAATCGAATGAATAGGTGAGGTTGAGTGCACGGTCGAACCCCATCATATCATCCCATGCACCCTGATCGGGGTCATCTATGCCCGCACCGATGTCGTTGTCCATAAAGTGTGCGACATAAACATCCCTGAGGCGATAGGGATTCATGTTCTTTATCTTCCAGTTGATGTAGAAATATGCGTCGTTGTAGGGGTAGTTCCAGCAGTAGGTTCTCTCTTCTATTCTCAAACCCACCTGCGTTCCCGCATATGGACCGGCATCCCTTATCCATATCGTGGTGGCATCCCCGGATGGTATATAATCGCCTCCAACTGCATAGGTGTCCTCAAGGGATATTACATCTCCATCTTCCGTGTGTACCCAGGTGGTTGAATCGGGCCTTCTCGCATTTATGAGCGTATCCACAAATGGCCATTTTGCCTGATAGTCCTTCATCTCACTGCCCGGTTGAACAAACAGAAATTCGCCCTCTCCCGCTCCCTGGCTTATACGCTGAGTAGAAAAACATAATCCCTTCCCCGAGTAGTCCTTTCCGCCGATATCCTCAACCTCCGGAATACTCATGGCACCCAGGTCTGAACTGTAGGCAGTCTCAATGCTCTTGGGTATCCAATCGACGGTATCCCCGTCCTCTATCACGGGACAGAGTGCATTTACCCAGAGTCCAGATGCGTAAGTATAAAATTGTTCTGAACCCGCCGGATACTCGCAGGCGTGTCCCCTCAGGTCGGGATACACATCCGATGACCAGTATGGAAAACTACCGTCGAAGTATTCCCAGTCGGGTGGTCTGACAAATGGCCCCCCACCCTGCAGTGTATTGCTTATCATATAATCTGTAACATTACCTATGCCAATCCACGCTATCAACCACCGATCCGCGGGCTTATATGTTATCTCTCCCTTGGTTCCCCCGGAAGGATTATAAACATCCCTCATCTTCATGTTTATCTTGCTCTCCGGGGGCAGGGAGAACAACAATGCGGGAATGAGCATCACCGTGATAGCCAACAACACTTTCCTATACATATTGCCTCCTATTCAAGACGAAGGTTTAATGCAAAATTTGAGCACCTCTTCTGAACCTGATTCGGTATCAGCCACGCCCCCATCAAAAGCTGAATCTTACACCAGCTCTTATTAGACGGGGGTCACTGTAGTTTCTTATGTCGTCGCAGCACGCCTTCCAGTTCGCATAGTCGGCAAGATACAGATTGTAAGCGTCTTCGGGGGTTAAATTATCGGGGTCTTCGGCGTATTTACGCTGTAGATACGGCTCCCTGTCGAGCATTGATTCGTAGGCTATCGGGTCCCACTTTGGCGGATTCCCGTCGTCATCAGGCTTGCCGGTCTCTGGATGAATATTAACGACATTCTTTGTATCAAACACATTTCTCACATCCAGGAATATTGTGTACTTCAGGTTACCCAGTTTGAACCCTTTGTCCACTCTGATGTCGAAATTGGTATATGATGGCAACCTCTTTGAGCCGATCTCGAGAGGCGTTCCCCTGAGATCTTCGGGCGTATACGGGGGACCCGATGCAAATGTAAACTGTATATTGGCATTCAAATCAGATAGGACAGACAGCCATACCGGAACGCCCTCAAATTGCTTCGACAGTTCCGGAAAAGCCGGGAGATAGAAATTCAAAGCAGCCTTGGCGGAGTGTGTTACATCAAACTCAAGCGGGTATGCCCTCTTGGGAAGGGGAATGCCGGTATTCAAGTATCTGTGGTAAAATTCCCTACCCGACGACCCCGTTCCCTTTGCATTAAGATACGAATATGCTATAGAGCCGGAGAGAAGTCCAAATCTCTTTGTAAGACTCACATCTACACCGGATATTGTGGCGAAGTCTTCCAACTTATATATGGTATAGGTGACGAGATTCCTTCGCCAGAAAGTGGACATACTGCGTGTAGACAGCAGGTTCTCAACATCCTTGAAATAGGCTGTGACCTCCGTGCTCAAATCGGGGGTAAATGCATGTCCCACACCGACTTCGTATGCAATGGTCTTCTCCGGTGGAAGGTTCGGGTTGCCTAAAAGTGGAAGGCCCGATGTTATATCGGCTTCGAGATTCTGATATATATCCTCAAGTGCAACTGGCTGGAAGAAGTGTCCGTAGTTCGCAAACAGCTTAGTCCTGTCTGTAACGGCAAAAGATATACCGAATCTTGGAGAGATCTGATACTTCGGTTCTGCCCAGTCCTGTCCGGCATCGAGAGAATCCAACTTGATATAGAAATCTGACCTTGGATCGAAGTAATCGAACCTCACTCCGGCGTTTATCGTGAGGTCTTCATACTCCAATTTATTCTGTAAATACCCCGCTGCAGTTATGGGCTGTTTATCATAATGGTCTGTATATGGATTGCTGTTGACAAATTGAACATCGGTCAGGGTGAGGTCGTGAATCCTGAAGAATCCCCCTCCCTTTATCTGATTGTATTTATTTACCTGTGATGTGATAGATGCATCGACCGTGAAATGTTCGGTCTCGTGTTCGTGCCACCACGGTCTGAAGTAGTAGCGGTATCTGGCGTTGTCTCGTGTGGTGAATTCGTCTTCGTTGTATCTTATATAATACATGTTTCCACTCGGCATAAAGTTATATAGACTATCCTGACTGAATGTGGTATCTGAGAGCATCCTTTTCACCCCTTCAAGGTATATATCGAGGTCGAACTCGTGATAGTAAATATCGGTGCTGTCCTCGGTCAATCTCCATTCATTCACCTCATAGTATCTATTATTCAGTGCCACAATGGCGTGCTCCAGCTTCTGGAGGCTATCCTTACCTGTCCAGTACCACTNTCCGGATGCGGCATCCCAATAACCATAATACATAATTTCCTCATAATACTTCATCCATGCCCTCTCCNCAGACCAGTCTTCCTTCCATGTTCTAAATTCGGGGTCATACCAACCGGAGTCAACTGCCATAGAAACCCANGGAAGTCTCTTACCTATAGCACTGAAATCGTTGTAATCTTTACCATTCTGGGAGCTCGCTTTGNAATATGTGTCGAAGCCTCCGATATTGAGTGTGTAGAATGTATTGGGGGAAAGTGTGTGTGTGAGCTGGAGATTAACCTGCAGGTTTCCCNTCTCTCTCCTCGGCTGATCCCTGAGCCAATCGCCCCTTGAGTAATCGTGAAGGTAGTAATGGTAAACTCTATAAGAATAGTTGGTGTTCAAGAGGGCTTTAAAATAGGGTGTCGGCTTCCAGGAAAGCTTTGCAGTTCCTCCAATCCTCTGCACATCATTGTTCGGCAGGTAAGTATCGTTAATATAGCCTTCACCGGATAAGAAGTAGGATACCTTCTTCAAAAAGGGTACGGGCCCACCAATTGAGAGGTTTACATCGTGATATTTGTAGTTGTAATCCCCGAATAGTGCATCCGATCCATATTCTATGTCGCATCCGAATTTCCTACTACCTTCTCTCGTGACGATGTTGACAAGTCCCGACATCGCCTCACCGTACTCGGCGTTGAATCCACCCGACAGGATTAACATCTCCTGAATTGCCATATTGGATATGTTAATACCCGCCTGTCTTGTGGCGGGGTCATTTACAGATATACCATCCACATAATATGCGACCTCACCCGTTCTTCCTCCCCTTATGTGAAGACCACCGGAGTATTCTCCCTCCGTCTCCACTGCCCCCGCCTGAGCAGCGACAATACCCTGAAAATCCGAGATGGGCATATGCTGTATTTCCTCTGTCTCGAACCGCTTCATAGAAGATGTGACATCTCTCTGAACGATGGATCTCTCCGCCGTCACGACGACCTCTTCTCCCACGATTACTGTCGGCTCGAGCAGGAAGTCCATCCTCGTCGTCATATCGGCAGACACCTTTACATTTTCCACCCTCGTAATCTTATACCCCATCATCGTTGCCGAGAGCGTATATGTTCCGACCGGTACATTGATTATAAAGTACTCGCCTTCCATGTTGGAAGCGGCTCCCATCGTGGTTTCCTCTATTACCACATTAACAAAGGGAAGAGGTTCGCCCGTGGCTTTGTCCTTGACCTTTCCCTGAATCTTTCCCGTTATTGCCCCGAAAAGGTGTGAGGCAATAACCAATCCCGCAAAGAATAATGCGTACTTTTTCATAATACCCCCCCATAAAATATCAAATATCAAAATTCAAAAATCAAATTGTAAAATTATCGCCACATTCCGCCCATATATGGAAAAGAATAAATAAATCAAATCCGTGCCAATCAGTGAAATCCCTGCCTGTCATACGACCTGTCCTCAGGATCCGTATGGATATAGGCCGCAGGCAGGTGTGGCTCTTTTTAAAATTTCAGTAAGTATACCACATTTTTTCTTTCTTGTCAAGAAATTTTTTTAAGATTCCCATTCTTCACCACATATCTTACGGGGTTGAATCCAAACCAGTAAGGAATCTCATTCACATTTTTGCGGTCGCATACGAGGATATCTGCCCTTTTGCCCACTTCTATACTTCCCCTTTCTTCTTCACATATGGCGTATGCCGCATTTATCGTGGATGCGCAGAGCACCTCTGTCGGTGTGAGCTTGTATAAGAGACAGGCGAGGCTCATCACGAGGGGCATTGCGAGGACGGGAGAACTCCCCGGATTGAAGTCAGAGGCAATGGCTACGGGTATATTCTCATCTATAAATCTCCTTGCCGGCGCGGCTTTTCCGGAGAGAAAGAGGGTAGTTGCAGGCAGTAACACTGCAACTGTTCCGGTGCTCTTCATACCCCTTATCCCCTCCTCTGATGGATAGGAAAGATGGTCGCAGGATACTGCTCCAACCTCTTCTGCAAGCTCACTACCCCCGGACGAAGCAAGTTCATCGGCGTGAATCTTTGGGAGCAATCCGTATTCTCTCCCCCTCAAGAGTATTTTTTCAGTCTCTTTTTTTGTATATACGCCCTCCTCACAGAATACATCTATGAATCTCGCGAGCCCTCTTCTCGCAATCTCCGGAAGCATCTCGTTCAAGATAATACCTACATATTCGTTCCTTGCCATATCCTGTGGAAACTCGTGTGCGCCGAGAAATGTGGCAACCACCGTCTGTGAAGTGGTTCTCTTAAGCTCGTCTATGACTTCGAGCATCTTGAGCTCATCCTCGGTGGAGAGACCGTAGCCAGATTTTATCTCTAAAGTGGTGGTTCCCCACGAAAGTGCATATCTGAGCCTCTCCCTGGCAAGTCCAATTAGAGTCTGTCTATCTGCATTCCTCGTTGCCCTGACGGTGGAGAGTATCCCCCCTCCACCCCTCGCGATCTCCAGATAAGATACTCCCTTCAGTCTTTTCTCGAACTCATCTTCCCTCGAACCGGCGAACACGAGGTGCGTGTGGGAATCGACAAAACCGGGTATGACAAGTTTTCCCCCCGCATCGATCGTCTCTTTTGCGGGTTTATCTTCATCAATTGCAGTTATAAAACCGTCATTTATTATTATATTGGCATTTTCGAGCACGAGGGGAGAATCCATTCGGTTTCCAGTCACGGGTCCATCACGAAATGTCACAACCCGTCCTCCTATGATTTTCAAGTCATTCATAACAACCCTTTAATTTACAATTTACAATCGACAATTGACAATTTTAAAACTCAACACCACTCGCCATTAAAACCTCCGATGGAATGACACCCTTTAGGGTGTTACCTCCATTCCAACACTACTCGCCATAAAACGCAGGTCGGTCACCCCTTCCTGCCCCGGCATAAGCGGGGAGGGTGACGAAGGTATCAAGTCATTCATAGCAACCCTTAAATTTTCAATCATCAATTTCCAACGCCACTATGGTGCGATTAAAACTGCGACCACTGTTCGCAGTTTCTATTCATAGTATCGATTTCAATACCACTATGGTGCGATTAAAACCCGCATTTTACCTTTCACATTTAACATCTTTATGAAATACCACCACGGTGCGATTAGAACTCGTGGAGTGCAGTAGTTTGCTATTGCATTGCCTAATTTAATTTCAATACTTGAATACTTGAGCCTGACCCCAGTCTGCCCGATGGAATGACACCCTTTAGGGTGTTACCTCCATTCCAACACCACTATGGTGCGATTAGAACTTTAAATTCTTTTTGCGGGTCTAACCCCGCTTCATCATTGTCCAAAATTATAGAAATTACAAAATTAGGCTTGATTTGTAATTTTTGTTATTTCCTTCTCGGGTATTCGCACTATTAGAACCAGATAGAGGTATCGTATTAAAAAAATCCACTCTATCATACACCTTTATCTTTCAATTTTGCTAATGCGTTTACGATCTCTTTCTCTTGTGACTCAATGAGCGCAATCAGTTCTTCCGGTGTTCTCGTGTCCTCTTCAATTTTTTTATTTGGATTGACTGCCTTAATATCATAATTTTTCCCGTATCTATGACATTTGAAGCACCGCCCACGGACTCTCCCTTATACTGGAAATTCTCGATTTCAATGCCATAAACTATTTGACAAATCGAGATTTTGAAGACCCGATCCTGAAGTTTATTACAAATACTTGAATACTTGAGCCTGACCCCAGTTTGGCTTCAATTGATTTTGTCTTATTTAACCCAAGTTTGACAGTAAAAGGGCAAAAATGTCCATCTATGAGATAACCTTATATGCGAAAACCCTTACTATATAAGGAATTGCGTTTTTGAAGCTC
>JGI24025J20009_10000920_pt1 | contig 22707 bp, 21 predicted proteins | sample Cruoilmetagenom3_FD_20009 | JGI IMG/M metagenome (IMG submission 20009) | reverse complement strand
GGGGTCGCGAACGGCTATGCAATTACTTTCTACTGGCATCGGGTTCTGGTTCCCAGTCTTATTAACCCGGTCAGCCACGGACAAAAGCTCTGGCTCATCGCCATCGCCATAATCGGCGCACTCTATTTTACCCGGTTCATCCCCAAAGTTTCCTGGCTTGTGCGGATACCGATTGCCGTAGTTCTGGGTTACTTCTCTGGTGCTTACATACCGCGCGCGATTGACGCCCAGATACTCCAGCAGCTCCGGGCCACGATTGTCACCCGTTCGATGTTTGCCAACTGGCAGTCCGGGCTCTGGGCGGTTATCATCGCGCTGGGCGTCATTGCGACCATCACCTATTTCTTCTTTTCAGCCAAAAGAAAAGGGATACTCAAGCCGGTAAGCCGCATCGGCATCATTTTCATAATGGTCGGATTCGGTGCTTCATTCGGATACACGGTCATGGCGCGTATATCTTTACTTATCGGCCGGCTCCAGTTCCTCCTGGGCGACTGGCTCGGACTGATACACTAGCGGTCAGGTTTCTGTTTTCCTGATACAGTCCTCATATCTGCTAGCGGACTATAAGCTTGCGGGTCAGGACATGGGACCCGGACTTGAATCTGACAAAATAGGTTCCGCAAGGAAGAGGTTTGCCACAAGAGCTGGAAGCGTTCCAGACAAAGGTGCTTACCCCAGGCATGACAGATGTCGAGAAAACCCGGCGACCCTGGCTTGTGTAGACACCGATTTCGGCCGGGAACTTTGAACAAATTGAGAAGCAGAACTTGCGGGAGGAAATACTCGGGCGCACAACGAATTGTGGCGAATACTTAAGAAGTTGCGGGAACTGTTCAATTCCAACGCTCCTTTGGGCAACGACATAATGCTCAAAATAGAAGGTATCTAGGCGTGTGTATGCAAGGAACGGAGCATTTTGCCGGTTGAATGCGAGTGAGATATTACTCCACGAGGGGTGATAAGGGTTTTCTTCCACATACTCACGATGCCATACACCTGGTGGGTCCTGATAGATATAAAGAGGAAGCCAGATTTCAGACTCAATCGCACCAACAGCGGCTAACCATCGGAAGTCGAGTTTGAGCTCGCACCAGCCAAAGTATCCGATCTGACCAATAATCTGCCGGTGCCAGGTGGTGTCCTCCTGGGTTGCATAGAAAAGGAAGGACTCATTCTGATAGGCAATATGAGCCCGGTCCGCGGTATCAAGTTGGGCAGAGGGGCAACCACCGGCAAGAAATGTGTCCACACAACTTGTGTGCCAGCCGGTTGTATCCGGCCACATCCATAGCAATGAGTCAATCTGGCTGCCGCCCGGGCCAACTGAAAGAAAGGCGATGCGGGGTTTGCCTTCTGAAGAGATAACTATCGAGGGCGAACCCGCATGCCTGAAACCGCAGCTCCAGAGAACTTGAATCTGCCAGGAGTCAGCAACTTGAGTCGCATAGCGAAGCTGGACCTGGCGACCCTGGCCTGTGACGCTATCGAAGAAGGTATAGGCCATGTGTGGAGTTCCTAATGAAGAAAGGCCCAGGTCCAGCCCGACGTAGTAATGCCACAGGGTGAAGCTGTCAACAACCTGGGTATGCCAGGTGGAATCTGTTCTTGCTGCATAGCAGATTCTCCAAAAGCTATCAGCACTTGTGAAGTACTTTCTCGCATAGGCGATATACTTTCTCGCATAGGCGATATGGGGTCTGTCTAGAGAGTCCAGACACAAAGCTGGGTGGTCACACCAGTACTGGTCCACGGACGAATCAACCGTCTCAATATGCCAGTCATTCATCCCACGGCGTTCAGCATAGCGAAGAGCCCAGAGATAGCTATTGGGACCGAGGCATTTGCGCCAGCTATAGGCGACCCGAGGAAGACCGGAACTGTCCACTGCAATGGAAACGTGGAACACCGGAGCATCGGTGCTGTCAAAAACCTCCTTGAGCCACTCCTGAGAATAACCCAGACTCAAGAAAGCCAGCAGGACCACGAGCGGACGCATAGCTTACCTCCCGATGACGAGCTTCCGGGTGTGGTTTTCCCCGTTGGCTCTTAACACAACCCAGTAACTCCCAGCAGCCACCTTCTTTTCGGCGTTCCAGACCAGACGATGCCAGCCTTGAGCAAGTTCTCCGTCAAACAGTTCGGCGACCTTCTTACCAGCAGCGTCAAACACTAGAACCGAAACCCTGCCTGATTTGGGAATCCCGCAAATGAATGCCACCGCGCCATGTGCAGGGTTGGACGAGTTGCACTCTAGAGTCAGCGGAATTTCCACAACTTCTCCCTGTCCCCCTGGACCTTGACCGGTTGGCACAACTTCGCATTCGGTTTGAGAGGGCAGATACTGGGCATAGGATTCAGATGCTTCTCGGGAATGAACACAGGTCACTTTTATGATACCAGGCGATTCTGCCAAGACCTCAAACACCACCTTGCCGTTTCCATCGGTCCAGCCAATCTGGTAGACTGAACTTCCGGGCAGGTTGCGTGTTTCAAGTTCGAGAACGCTCAATGAATCCGGCTTCATATCTCGCGGGATGATGTACCGTAGGTACTTGACCGGAAGTTCAGGATGGCCTGGATTTTGATGGACCGGGGAACTTTGAGGCTTGATTCTGATGAAACCGTTCTCACGCTCGAAAGTGAACTCGCTGCTGCGAAGGGTTACCTCAAAAGGCCCTAATGCCAGTGAGGCCGAAACCGCCACAGCCAGGATGCCTATAAGCATCCTGACCTTTGATTGTAACTCCACATAACTTCCTTTAGGAAGACTGATCTTCCTTGCGTCAAAACTTAGCAAACCTAGACTAGAATGTCAATACTGGTGTGGTTGCAAGCAGAATATGGCTGCACCCAAGACGAGAATCAAACCTAGGCCTGCCAAGACAAACGGAACGATCGCCAGTTGCTGCATGGTGATGTTCGACAAGTCCGGCATCTGGAACTGTGCCAGTCCGGACAGGTCAATCCCAAGCCGGTCCAGCACACCCAGCAAGCCGGTCGCAAGCTGAACCCGGAACAGATACATTAGCCCACCGAGTATCGGAACCAGCACAAGCGACAGCCAGGGGCTGAGCACCAGTCTCGACTGCCTGGGCAGGGCAGACATCACCCGGTGACTGAACTCAGCAGAAGGCTCGAGCACCGACTGGCTGTCCAGACTTGAAACGATGGCCGACATCAAAGCCAGCTCTTTCCGGCACCCTTCGCATTCCAGCAGATGCTCATCAACCAGGCGCCGCTTTCCCGGGCTCAGCTCCCTGGTCACATAGTCCTGAAACAGACCCCTGACCTTATCACAACTCATTTCCACATCACCTCTTTCAACTCTTCCCAGCCGACCCGTTCCAGGAGCCTTTCTCGAAGCAATACCCGAGCACGGTAAATTTTGGCCTTGACCGTGCCCAGAGGTCTATGGGTCAAGTGTGCAATCTCGTCATACGACATGCCATCGAAATGGTACAGAGTAATCACCACCCGGTAATCATCAGGCATTCGGTTCACCTCTTGCTGAATTACAGTCTGGATGTCGCGGGACCGGAATTCTTCAGCCGGGCCGTCAATCGTCTGAGCCATCGCCTCGGTCAGTTCCACTTCAGGTCGCCTCTTACGCAGAATGCTGATGCAGGTGTTGTAGCATATCCGGTACAACCACGAAGAGAACTTGGCCTGTCCTTTGAAACCGGGCAAGGCCGCATACGCCTTGATAAACGTATCCTGGGCCGCATCCTCGGACTGGCTCAAATCCTTAAGGACTTTGTAAGCGGTTGAAAACACCATACTTTTATACCTTTCCACCAGGACAGCAAAAGCCCGCTCGTCACCATGTGCCGACCGCTTGACAAGCACCTGTTCGGACACATCTTCCACTTTGTTACCTATAAGACGCACTCTGTGCTCAAATGTTACATCTTGCGCAACAATTCTCAAGCTCAAGCGTCATATGTATCAAATGAAAGGACCTGAATAATGGAACCGTTCAACTTCATGGAATCCCTTACCGGCGTGGCGGCGGTCACGATGTCTTTGGCTATTCCGATAATCGCTATCGTCGCCGCTATGGTAATCAGTCTCGTCAGCCTCAGAAACCGCAATCGCGAACGGATGAAGATGATTGAGCAGGGAATAATACCCCCGTCCCCAAAGAAAAAGCAAAGCACATACTACGGCCTGCTTATCACCGGTGCGATTCTGCTCGCCTTCGGTCTAGCTTTGTTCATCGGGGAACTGATGTCGCACAGCAGTGATTTCGAAGGCGGATTCATCTTCGGATTCGTTGGAATCGCACTCCTCGTCTGCTTCGTCATTATCCGCATAGTCAGGAAAAAGGAAAAGTCCCTGCCCGAACCGGAAAAACCTGAAGAACCGCCTTCAGCCATTACCTGATTCCAGGTCGTCATGCGCTTCACGCCGTTTGCCTCGCGCTCTGCACCTGGTGCGTCCGGCGTGTAGCGTAAAGCGTCTGGCGTCCGGGCCTTACGCGTTATCTATCTGGGCCCGCTGCAATCCGCCCGAATAGTCGATATATACGGTCTTGAGCTCGGAAAAGATTTCATACGCAGTCCAACCGCCTTCGCGATGACCATTCCCGGTATCCTTGACACCACCGAAAGGCATATGACATTCAGCACCGATAGTCGGCGCATTCACATAAACAATTCCTGATTCAATCAGTTCGACCGCTTTCATCGCCCGGTCCACATTCTTAGTGTATATTGCTGATGAAAGACCGTAACGGGTGCTGTTCAGCACTCGAATACCTTCCTCAAAGTCCTTCACCTTGATGACCGAAAGCACCGGCCCGAATATCTCCTCTTTTGCGATTCTCATATCCGGGGTTACATCACCAAACACGGTTGGCTTGTAGAAAAAACCTTTGTCATATGCACCGCCTGTCAAAGCCTCTCCGCCCAGCACCAGTCGCGCGCCTTCCTTCTTGCCGATTTCTACATAACCATTGACTGTGTTGCGCTGGGTATCACTCACCAATGGCCCCATCTCGACCGTCTCATCAAGACCATTCCCGACTTTCAACTTTCTGGCCCTTTCGACAATCATCTCAAGCAATTTGTCATAAACGCCCGCTTCGACAATCAACCGCGATGTAGCTGTACAGCGCTGGCCCGTGGTGCCGAATGCGCCCCACAGCACCCCTTCCAGAGCCAAGTCAAGGTCAGCATCACTGAGCACGAACTGAGCATTCTTGCCACCGAGTTCCAAGGAACAACGCTTGAGTTCTTTACCGGTGACTTCGGCAATATGCCTGCCAACTTCACAAGAACCGGTGAAAGAAATGCCGCAAACATCAGGACAATTCAAAAGCGCTTCTCCGACTTTTGCACCCGAACCATAAACAACATTCAGCACTCCGTCAGGCAATCCGGCTGCTTGAAGTATTCTCGCAAATTCGGCAACTGTCGCCGGTGTCAATGTCGCCGGCTTGATAACAGCGGTATTGCCGCAAGTCAAGCATGGGAAAATCTTCCAGGATGGAATCGCCATCGGGAAATTCCACGGACAAATCAGGCCCCAGACACCCATCGGTTGTCTGGTCACATAAGTCATCTTATTCCTTAGTTCGCTCGGTGCGACCGTTCCCCACAACCGCCGGCTTTCACCGGCCGCATAAAAGCCGGTATCAATCCCCTCCTGGGTATCGCCCCGGGTTTCTTTGAGGATTTTGCCCATTTCCCGGGTCATAGTCCGGNCAATTTCCTCTTTGTGTTCCACCAGCATCTCAGTTGTCCGGCGCATGATATCGCCCCGTGCTTGAGATGGCAAGGAACGCCATTCCGGATACGCGGCCTTGGCCGCAGCCACTGCGTCTGCCACATCTTCGGCGCCAGAACTCGGGAAAGTGCCAATCAAGTCATCTCTATCTGCCGGATTCCTGTTTTCGTATCTTTTGCCTGAGCGGGCCGGAACCGGCTTACCGTTAATAAAGTTCTGATACTCTTTCGCCATTAGGCCTCCTATTTTTGTGCAATCCTATTCCGAAAACCGGATTCGTCAACCAGAACCATTCTGTCCAGAGCTACGAAACCGTGACGCGAAGAAACTCGCAGCCACAACATAAACAAACGGCATGGCCGGCACCCTGAATCTGCCATCGGTCAAAGGCGAAGCCATTATCAGAAAATAGCAACCCACAAATAACAGCAGCAATCTTTTCCTCCGACCATCTCTCCTTACAAGAGATGCTATGGCAAGAACCAGTGCTGCAAGTGTGAGCGCCAGTTCAAATCCTGCAAGATACCAGACAAAAGGACAAAGACCCCTGCCTTGTGCTGACTTATAAAGCGACGGCCCTCCATGACCCGTAATCCGTCCTACTATCTCGTCTGACTTAATCCCGAAAACCACCGGACCAAGACCCCGCATGTGAATCCAGAGGTAACGCAAAGGGTCTGCTCCTATACGCCTCAAAGCCAATCTTGTAAGTATTGAGGATAATACCATAGGATTGTCTTCCCGATTTTCTCTTGCAACTTCTCTTGTAAGCAAAACCCGGACACTATCCTCACTCAGTCCTGTTTGCTCTTGGACCAGAATTGCGGCATTGGCATAATACAAATTAAACCCACCGATTGAGCTGAAACCAGGTCGACCGAATCTATAGATATTACGTCCTATCCAGAGACCCGGAAGAAGCGCAAACATCACCAGGAAAAAAGCCAGACGCTTCCATTTCTTTCTTGTTGCTAGGGCAATCCCGAAAGGTAAAAAGAAGAAAATACCGATAGGTCTCACGAGTGCAGCACTGCCTAGCACAATACCCGTCCATTGGAAATGCCTGCGTATGAACAGGTAGCTGCCCAACACCACCAGGAAAACGAACAGAGTCTCAGCCATCACTACACCGACAAAAAATATGTTCGCCAAATCGAAAGCAAGAAAACCGGCAGCAATAAATCCCGCCTTTTCACCAAAAAGGCGCTTCGCACCGGCCCAAACAAGAAATACGGTCATAGTGCTCAGCGATACCTGAACTATAAACAGAAGGAACAGATTATTGTCTAGAACCGCCAGGAGCAATGGGTATCCCGGGGTTCGGAAGCTATTCGGCCTCCCATCCCAACCGAAAACACCTTTTTTCAAACCCTCGGCCAAAAACAGATACTCCTGGGAGTCCACCGTATGCAGGCCCTGTTTTAACATCTCGGATTCAGAAGTAAAAGGAAGTGTTCCCGAGAAATTATACTCGTGTTCTTTTGCAAGAGTAATGAACACAAACCTCAGAACCAGAGCAACCAGAAGCAGAACTCCGACAGCAATCTGCCTTCTTCTTATAGAAATCAAACTCAACTGTTTATAGATTACATATGCCGGTTGTCAAGACAAACCGGAGTTTGCCTTGCAAATTTATCACCTGGACTGTTGCGCCTGTCCGCACACCCGTCTTTCTGTGAGCCATTTATGCCAATCTTGACCCGGTATGTGCAGGAACTATACTTAAATTTGTGAGAAAGAGAAATACCGTCTCAAAACTGATTAGAGGAAGACAGTCAGCCATAATTAAAAAGGAGAAAACATGAGAAGAAGAACCGTTCTTGTAACCATCGTATTGGGAACAGCGCTTGCGTTCGCCAATGCACCAATAATCCATCCGCCGGCCGAAATCCAGGACCACCCCTGGCTTCATATCCCGGACTCTCCTGTCACCGACTTGGAAACAGCGGTTCGAGGTACTGCTACGCCCCTGGAGACCAGCGAAACCGATTATCTGAAGGTTTCGGGTCACCCGGGCCGAGAACAAGGAAAAGACGAACTTACTGAGATACCCTTAGGTCCTTTTATGGACTGGGGTAATGACGAACTGGTCGGAACATTGAGCGCAGCGCCGACTCATGGCAAACTCTCAACTGATGTTGCCTCGAACGGCGACATCTATGTCGGAATCCTGAAACCGGAATACCCTTCAGGCATCAACGATACCGTATTCGTCTACCGCTCCACTGATGGTGGTCATACCTGGGGCACTGGCTGGAAGTATGCCATTCTGGGTGTATCCAGTCGCGGTGGCATCCAGGACTACCAGATAAGGATTGGCTCTGATGCCCATGGCACCTGGATATATGACTTCGTGCTTTATGACGGTGCAGGCTCAGGCAACGGCGGTGTAATGGTGGTGCGGCACCGCCCCATTCTCCAGAATACCCACTGGACAACCATCGCCCCTGGTGACACCTTTCTGAAACTGGCCGCTGACCGCAACATAGAATCCCCACAGCACCTTTTCTGCGCCTGGGAAACCCAGGGCCACAAAATCAGGATGATGAGCTCTAAAGACTCGTCCCAGACCTGGGGAAACCTGCGCAGTGTCTGCACCGGATATCGGAGTGCTGCTCTCTGTGCCGGTGGCGCCGGGTATGTGTACATCGGTTTTGCCAGTACCACTGATTCTGTCAAGTACGTCATCGGCCGTTACACCAACAACCTGATAAGCCCGAGCATCAAGTTCAACACCATAGACTCAAGCCCGAACTACCGGTACCGGCACATCTCCATCGCGGCTGACCGGGCTGGTTCTGGCCCGTCCCAGACCGCGATCGCGCTTGTTACTGGCAAGTATGTTCCAAACGGCAATATCGGTCCCCGTTACAGTTGGACTACGACCGGCGGAGTATCCTGGAGCTATTCTTTCTGGCCGGTTACAAACCAGCCACGTCAGACCTGGGATGGCAAGCATCCGTACATCCGTCGCTCTTACCCTAACGACCTTATCCGGGCTGTGGTCACGATGCCAGAAAACACAACCAGTTGGGACACGCTGGTGTATGCCTTTGCCCGTCCGACCAGTCCAACCAACTGGGAAGGCCGAGCCGTCCCGAACGACTATCGCATCACCGGTGAGTATGGCGGACGCGTCGACTACTCCAGCGATATCTATGGCGGCGGCTACATCACTTATCGCCAATACGGTGACAAGAAGATATACTTCGACGGCTGGAACTGGACCGGCATTGAAGAAGAAACCAAAGTAACCACACCCACTGGTGAGTGCATCGCTACACTGTTCGCCAAGGACGCTGCGCTAAGGCTGAATCTCAATCAACGGTCCCGGGTCAAGGCTACGCTTTACGATGAGACCGGCCGCATTGCTCATAAGGTATTTAATGGAACGCTCAATGCCGGAAACCACCGACTCCCAATCTGCTCCAAAGGTTTAGCCCAAGGCATCTACTTCCTGAACCTCAACCTGAACGGCAAAACTGAAACCACCAAACTGGTCAAACTGTATTAAGTACTACCTGAAATCCAAGCGGGGAGGATATTGTCCTCCCCGCTTTTCTAAATTGCATTCCTAAACGCCGAGTCCAGCGCCTGTTCCACGGTATCATCCTTTTCAATCCCGGGAATATCCCAGGTCTTCAGTCCGATGACCCGCTTGCCCATTTTCAAAGCGAACCCGATTTCCGACAGCGTGCCGTATGAGCCGTCAATCGCAATTAGAACATCTGCGGTTCTGATAATCACCAGATTCCGTGCCCCGCCAAGACCGGTTGCAATAGCCACATCTACAAACGGATTTGCCTCTTCCCTGTCCGGCCCGGGCAGAATCCCGATTGTCAACCCGCCTTCGGATTTCGCACCGCGACAGGTTGCCTCCATTACTCCACCCCTGCCACCACAGACAAGCACCGCGCCTCGTCGTGCGATAGCCCTACCCAGTTCCTCAGCAAGTCTGGCTATTTCCGGGTTGCACTCTGCTCCGCCGATGATACCGACAAATAGTCTATTCCGTGCAGAAGAAATTGACAAGCTTGAATTTCCCGACATCAACCAATCCCCGGTCTGTGAGTTTGAGCTCTGGGATTACCGGCAAAGCAAGAAAAGAAAGTGCGATAAAGGGATTAGCAAGACGCGACCCCCAGATACGCGCTTTGGCAAGCAGTCGATTGAGGTCTGAAACAACAGTTTCTGCTTTCCGGTTTGACATCAATCCGGCGATTGGCAGACGCAAACGGGCTGCTACCCTGCCGCGCGCGACCGCTACATAACCACCACCTATCCGCTTGAGCTCTTTAGCTGCTACAAGCATATCTTCATCATTGGTCCCGATGATAATCATATTATGGGAATCATGGGCAACAGTAGTCCCAAGTGCACCCTGTTTCAAACCGAACCCTGAAACCAGACCCAACCCGGTCCTCCCGGTTCCTTTATGCCGTTCGAGGACCGCCAGCTTCAATAAATCCCTTTCCGGGTCGGCCTTGACATAACCACGCACAATAGTCGGCCGCGTGAAACGCTGCTCGGTCACAATCTGGTCTGGAACCAGCCGGATGACGCGGCACATGTCGCCTTCAGCCTTCATGGCAAACCGGTTGAGCATTAACCTTCCAGGTTTTATTGTACCGGTAACATTCCTGTCCCGCATCGCTGGCAGCCTGATAAGCACTTTTCCATCCCTGACAACGGGCTTGCCGGCTTTTAGCACCCGTATTACCCGGAAACGCTGCAAATTGTTCAGCACAACCAAATCAGCTCGCCACCCAGGAGCAACCGCACCCCGCCTTCTGAGACCGAAGTACTCAGCCGGATTCAGTGTAACCATCTGAATCGCCGCTACCGGATTCATACCTTGCGAAACCGCCTTACGCAGAATCGCATCCATGTGCCCGTCGCGCAGGAGTTCTTCCGGATGTTTATCATCAGTGACAAAACAGCACCGTCTGAGATTGAAATCGTTTATTACCGGCAAGAGCCCTGCAAGGTTTCTGGCCGCAGAGCCTTCACGCACCATCAGCCTCATACCGCTGCGCAGCTTTTGGGTCGCTTCATCCCTGCCGGTGCATTCGTGGTCAGACTCGATACCGGCACCAGCATAAGCCTGGAGCCATTGCCCCACAACCGCTGGCGCATGGCCGTCAACCATCCGACCTGCCCGTTTTGCGGCCACAATCTTGCCCAGCACCGTCTCATCACCGAAAATCACCCCGGGAAAGTTCATCATCTCGGCCAGCCCGAGAATCCGGTCAAGCTTCAAGAGCCTTGAAATATCGGTTTGGCTGAGCCGGGCACCCGATGTTTCCATATCGGTTGAAGGCACACAGGAAGGTACCATCAGAAAAACATCGAGCGGCAACCCTTTGCTCGCTTTGAGCATATACTTTACACCTTTGATACCCAACACATTCGCAATTTCATGCGGGTCAGCCACAACCGCGGTAGTCCCATGAACGAGTGCCAATCGGGCAAACTCATGCACCGGCAACAACGAACTCTCGATATGAATATGACCGTCAATGAATCCGGGTGCAAGGAACTGGCCGGAAATATCCAGCACTTTGCGCGCCTTCTCATATCCGAAGCCGACACCGGCAATGAGCCCGTCCTTCAGGACTACATTCGCCCGTCTTACTTCGCCCGTAAAAACATCCACCACCTGACCGTTCCGCAACAGCAAGTCTGCCGGTTCATCACCACGCGCGACAGCAACCAGAGACTGCAACCCGGCTACTTCTCTATCCTTCTTCTGTTTCATCGTTTTCCTCAATATACCCTACATATGGCAGATTGCGGAATCGTTCGTCATAGTCAACTCCGTACCCGACCACGAATTTGTCCGGGACTCCAAATCCCACATAATCCGCTTTGATATCAACCCGCCGCCGAGCCGGCTTGTCCATTAGTGCACAAACCCTCAAGCTGCTCGGACCTCTCAGTTTTATGTGCTTGATGATATATTTGAGTGTCAGACCGCTGTCCAGGATATCCTCTACGAGTAACACATTCCGATTCTCTAAAGGACACCTTAGATCGGTTACAATTTTCACTACCCCTGAACTATCAGTGCTTTTACCGTAGCTGGAAACAGCCATGAAATCGATAACCACCGGCACTGTTACCTGCCGCACTAAATCGGCAAGAAAAATCCAGGAACCCTTTAAGACACCGACTACTGTCAACTCCTGGTTCGCATAATCAGAGGAAATCTGTCGGGCAAGTTCAGCTACCCGTCGCTTTATTTTTTCTTCACTTATAAGTTCGTGAACCTGGACCTCGTTGAACTTCATAACTTCCTTTCTATCCCAATCGGGGCGACTGGATTCGAACCAGCGACCTCTTGGTCCCGAACCAAGCGCGCTAAACCAACTGCGCTACGCCCCGAGCAAACAGCAGATTCTTCATCTATCATATTTCAAAACCAAGCATAGTCAATAGCCATCTCCTCCTGATTTGACGCGTTTATCAACCCGCACGAACGGCACGAACACGCATCCCATCAATGACCGCTGTACCAGCCGCGTTCCATGTTTCACCCCTAGAGTCAAAACCTGTGAACCTGCCGGACCAATCGGAACGACAATCCTTCCATTGTCTGCCAACTGCTCAACCAGGCCATAAGGCATTGTCTCAGCAGCCGCGGTTACCATAATCCGGTCGTAAAGCATAAACTCGGGCCAGCCTTCATGACCGTCCCCGACCCGGAAACGGATATTACGAAACCCGAGCCGCTGCCCGAGCTTCCTTGCTCCAAACGAAAGCTCGGCTATGACCTCAACCGTATACACCGCCCGGGCCAGAAGCCCAAGCACTGCAGCCTGATAACCAGAACCGGTGCCGACCTCAAGCACCTTATGATTTTTCTCGACCTGCAGCGCTTCGGTCATCGCGGCAACCATATATGGCTGAGAAATAGTCTGGCCCGACCCGACAGGCAACGGATGGTCCTCGTAAGCCTGATGCCATAACCCTTCAGACACAAAAAGGTGCCGTGGCAACTTCATCATCGCCCTAATCACCCTTTCGTCTCCTACACCACGTGCACGAATCTGCTCTTCAACCATCCGTTTTCTCGCTTTTGTGAAATCAGTCACTCTTGGTAGTATAGACAGACCACCACCGTCAACCAGAGGCTTATCATAACCGGCCTGCGCCGAACGGAGCAGGTATAAAAGTCAGTATCAGAACTACCAATCCTGCAACCGCCAGAATCTTGTCGGTTCGACTAAGCACGGTTATATCATCAAGCGGTCTGGGGTGACGCAGCCCCAAAATCAATATCAGGACAGCCCAGAAAGGCCAGCCCGCCCAGAAGAAGCCCATGAGCACCATGACCCCGAGCACCGCCAAGTTAAACGGTTTGCAGAACCTGCCAAAAACAGCGTAAGCAACATGCCCGCCATCGAGCTGACCCACAGGCAAAAGGTTCAGGGCGGTAACAAAAAACCCAAGCCACCCGGCAAATGCCACTGGATGCAGTATTACATCAATACCTTCAGGTAATGAGCCGAACCGCAAATAAGAAAGCAAACGAAATATCAAAGACGAACCGAGCTGTATTCCGCCGGCCTCAGCCACCACGCCGGTCCCCGACATCGCAAGCCCGATAATCGTAACCGGTATCGCAACGATGAATCCAATCAGAGGGCCGGAGACACCTACCCTGACCAGCGCACTTTTGGTCGGCACCGGCGAACGGATTTTGATAAAAGCGCCCATGGTGCCGGTCATCGGATGAGGCACTGGCAGAAAATAAGGCAAAGTTGCATCAACACCCAGCCGCCGCGCGGCAAAGTAATGACCGAGCTCGTGGCTGCCCAGAATCAGAAGGATGCTTAACGAAAACGGAATGCCGTAAACCAGTTCAAGCGGATTGCTTAACGGGTTATGCCTCATCTGAAATGCGCCCACAAGAAGCGTTGTTACTATCGTAGCGAGAAACAACACAAGGTTTATCCAGCGACGCGGCGGCTTCAGGTGCGGCGCATAGCCGTAAGTTATCTCGTGGCCGTTCTTTGTTTTGATGAAATACGCTGTCATTCCTGCCGATGTAAAAAGCCTTTTTAACGCATTAAGGTTTTCTGAAACCGGTTCCCGAATCTTTCCTGCAATATGGTTCAGGTGCGCTTCGGTCACATCCATATAGCGTTCTACTTCCGGCAGGTCAGGTCGTCTGGCCAGGGGGGCCTGTGGTTCTTCTGACATCTTTAGCAAATCCTGGGCAACTGCTCGCCCTCAAGCATTATCAACGGCCGCAAAGACCCAAGCCTTGTCCGCAACCAAACCCCTTTCGGCTCATCTACTACTTCACCGATTCGCCGACCCTTTCGTCCATGCGGGTCTTGGTGCATCGTTTTCACCAAACGGTCACAATGTTTTTCCGCGGCTACAACTACCACTTTNCCTTCATTCGCCATGTAAAGCGGGTCAAGCCCGAGAAGCTCGGCAACACCCATCACCCCGTCAGAAATCGGCACTGACTCCTCATTGATAATGAATCCAAGCCCGGTAGCTGTAGCAAACTCATTCAGGGTTGTTGCCAGCCCGCCCCTTGTCGGGTCTCGCATCATCCGGATACCACCCGCAAGAAGCAGTTTCCGAATAAGCGTATGCAAAGGTGCACAGTCGCTTTCCAAGTTTGCCTTAAACCTAAAAGAGCCACGGGCTATTGCAATCGCGGCCTCATGTTCACCGATACCGCCATTGATAAGCAGAATATCTCCGGGCTTCACCTGCTCCGGTCCGAGCTTTAATCTGGCACTGACATTCCCAACGCCCGTAGTATTGATATACAAGCCTTCATCTGTGCCCCGCTCGATTACCTTGGTATCACCGGTTACAATCTCGACCCCGGCCTTTCTGGCTGTTCTTCCCATCGACCGGCAGACCCGCTCAAGAACCGCCATTTCTACTCCTTCCCGGATAATCAGTCCAACAGAAATCTGGCCTGGATTTGCACCCATCACCGCCAAATCATTAACCGTTCCGCAAACTGCCAGCTTACCGATATCACCACCAGGAAAGAACAAAGGCTGGATGACATAAGAATCCGTGGACATTGCCAGGCTTCTGCCATTTACCCTGAATACAGCCGCATCTTCAAGCTTGCTCAGCGTAGGATTCTCGAAATGCTTAAGAAATACCTTGTTTATCAGTCGGTGCATCTTTCTACCCCCGGCCCCATGCCCCATCACAATACGCTCATCCACAATATCCCCAACGACGAATCTCTTCTCGTATTTAGTCATTTCTTCTCTCATATTTATAATAGGCTGCGCACGCACCTTCAGAAGAAACCATGCATGGCCCTACAGGCATTTCCGGTGTGCATATTTTCCCGAACAGCTTGCATTCAGGCGGTGTAATCAGGCCCAGCATGACCTCTCCGCAACGGCAACCGGTTTTACGCGGCTTTCGGGGCTTGAACTCAAACCGCTTGTGTGCATCAAAAAGGCCAAAATCTTCGCGAAAACCAAGCCCGGAACCAGGCATCATTCCGATGCCACGCCAGGCTGCATCTACCGGCTCGAAAACAGTCTCCATGATATGTCTCGCTTCTGGGTTCCCTTCAGGCCGCACAATGCGCCGGTACTGAATCGCCACCTCTGGCCCTTCTTTCATCTGTTTCAAAAGCATATAAATTCCCTGGACAATATCCGATGCCTCAAAACCGGTTATGCAGCTCGGCATACGGTATTTCTCCACAAGGAACTGATATTTTCTTGTCCCGATAATCGTTGACACATGGCCTGGCAGAATGAACCCGCTGATATTTACCCGCTTCGAAGAAACAATTTTCTCCAAAGCCGGGGGTATCAGCTTGAACATCGGCAGCACGGACAGGTTTTCAATTCCTCTATGCTGTGCGGCCAGAACCGCTGCCGCCACAGTCGGTGCAGTTGTCTCAAAACCAATCCCAAGGAAAACGAACTGTCGACCATTCTCTGCATCTGCAAAGTCCAGTGCATCCATGGCCGAATAAATCACCCTGACATCCGCGCCTTTTGCCTTTTCTTGTTCCAGCGAACACCTCGACCCTGGCACCCGCATCATGTCACCAAAAGTTACAAGCGTTATATCCGGGTTTTCCGCAAGCCCTATCGCACCATCAATCTCCTCCTGGGTAGTTACGCATACCGGACATCCAGGCCCGGACAAAAGCTTAAGCCTCTTATCCACTGCCTGTCTGATACCAAAACCAGATATCGCCATAGTATGAGTACCACACACCTCCATCAGATTAATTCCTTCCCGGTCTCGGCACAGTTCATCCACTATCCGATTAACCCTTTCCAGTAGGGAATGAACCAGTTTCGGACTGGCTCCCGAACCAGAACTCGACTCCATCATTCGATTATAACCCCACACCGTTCTTAGTCAAACAGCCTCAGTTGAAGGCAATTCTAGCAGCGGTCTGGTCTCGGTAGACTGGTAACAGGTTATTATCAGGACATCGGTAACACTTTAATGAGTGGAGGTATGTTTCATATCCTGGAAGATATCGAATGGCGAACATCTCGGGATGGAGTTCGTACTGATTGCGGCCGAGCCCAGTGTGAGCAAGTTGGTAAACTCTGTGAAAGTGAGCCAAAGAAGGGAGAAGTTTGGTATTGCAAGGATAGTCGATGGCGCGAGATGGAATTCATAAGGAATGACTCGTCTGCTGAAGTGCATCCATTCCAACCGGGTGGCGCTCCTCGGCAATTAAGAAGCATTTTACCGGGAAATTCGGACTTGCCCTCCAAAAGCATTGACACCTGTTTTCAGTGTTCTATAATTNATTNCTGCCCCGCTATCAGATTTTCTGCCGGGGTGGTGGAATTGGCAGACACGTACGGTTGAGGGCCGTATGCTTTATGGCATGCGGGTTCAAATCCCGCCCCCGGCATTTATGAGAAGTGAACCACGGATAAACACCGATGATTGGAGCGAAAGCGGAAAGTGCCGTCCGACAGTACAACACTGACCAAATCCCAATGCCAAATCAATGCCTTAAGCCCAAAATCCAAAGTCAGGCCCCTGCTTCATTCGGTCAGCCATTTGAGTTTTGGAGGTTGAACTTTGAGTTTCTTCCCATCTATGTTTACCGGCGTTAATCTGTGGTTGTTTTGATGTCCAGTCGGGTCATAATCCTTTTGCTTGACGGTGTCGGCTGCGGCGAGTTGCCCGATGCCGAACAGTTCAATGACATCGGTTCAAACACACTAGGGAACCTTGCAAAAGCGGTCCGCGGTTTGAGTTTACCGAATCTGGCCAAACTCGGTCTTGGCAATATCATTCCGATTCAAGGCGTCCCGGCTCAACAAGAACCCGAAGCCAGCTTTGGCAAAATGGCTGAAAGCTCACCAGGCAAGGATTCAACCACCGGCCACTGGGAAATCACTGGCCTGATTCTTGACAAAGCTTTCCCGGTATTTCCTAGTGGTTTCCCTGAAGAAATCATTAGGAAATTTGAGAAGGCAATCGGACGCAAGACCTTGGGCAATGTTGCCGAATCGGGAACGGAAATAATCAAGCGTCTTGGGGCCGAACATATGGAAACCGGTTGCCCGATAGTATATACCTCTGCTGACAGCGTATTCCAAATCGCCGGCCACGAAGACATAGTGCCGGTCGAACAGCTCTATGATATGTGCAGAACCGCACGGGCATTACTCACTGGCAGATATCGAGTTGGCCGGGTTATCGCCCGGCCTTTCATCGGTAAGCCCGGCTCTTTTGTCCGCACCAAAAGAAGGAAAGACTTCTCTTGTGCTCCACCCGGCCCGACCTTGCTCGACAACATCAAGACTGCCGGCCAGCCGGTCATTCTCATCGGCAAGATTGACGAACTCTTTGCCGGCCANGGTTTCACTGGTCATTATCATTCGGTCAATAACCAGGAATGCTTTGACCTGACCCTCAAAACAATGGGNAATACCCATAATGGCTTGATTTTTACCAATCTGGTTCAATTCGATATGGACTGGGGCCATCGTAATGACACTAAGAATTTCGCCCGGGGGCTTGAGGAATTCGACATCCGGTTACCTGAAATCACAAATAAGTTGGAACCACAAGACCTCCTGTTCATTACCGCCGACCATGGCAATGACCCGACAACACCCTCAACCGACCACTCGCGCGAACATGTGCCGCTTTTGGCCTTTGGGCCGGAATTCCGCAAAGGCATTGACCTCGGCACAAGGCCGACATTTGCCGACCTCGGCCAGACTATAGCCGAATATCTCGGTGTCGAACCCACCAGGAACGGCACCAGCTTTCTAAAACAGATTAAGGTATGAACCACAGATAAACACGGATGGACACAGAAAAATGAACTCCGCAAAGACGAAATGGTTAGCCGACCTTGGTCAATCATTGTGTCTCAATGATGAATAAAGTAACACAGAATAAAATGCTGGCTGCAGCCAAGAAGGCCGCTTTACATGCTTATGCCCCGTATTCAGACTTCAAAGTCGGTGCTGCGGCTCTGGATGAGCAAGGTCGCATTTATGCCGGTTGCAATGTGGAAAATACCTCTTACGGCCTGACCATCTGTGCCGAAAGGGCCGCTATTTTCAAGGCGGTTTGTGCCGGTGCCAAATCAATCAAGGCAGTGCTCGTTTTCACCGACACCAAAAAACTCACCCGGCCTTGTGGTGCCTGTCTTCAGGTTATTGCCGAATTCGGGGAAAACCCGGAAATCATCCTGGCGAACAAAAGCATCATGCGCCGATACCGACTGAAAGACCTCTTGCCCGAAAGGTTTGGCTAGCTGATGCGCTCAAGCCCGGCCATATAAGGCCTGAGCACTTCTGGAATCACAACCGAACCATCCGGCTGCTGATTGTTTTCAATAATAGCGATAAATGTCCTGGGCAAAGCCAGGCCTGACCCGTTCAAGGTATGGGGGAACACGAGCTTGCTTTGGGCATTTCTGAACCTGGTATTGGTCCGCCGGGTCTGATAATCCTCGCAATTGGATATTGAAGAAACCTCAAGCCATCGTTTCACACCCGCGGCCCAGGCATCGATGTCATAAGTCTTGGCCGACTGATACGCAACATCCCACGCAGCCAAACGCTTTACCCGATAAGGAATCCCGAGCGCCTGCATCAAGCCTTCTACCTCTACCCTCATCTCTTCTAATGCCTCATACGAATCCTCAGGCCGTGTGAACCTGACCAGTTCAACCTTGTCAAACTGGTGTATCCGAATCATTCCCCTGACATCCTTGCCATAAGAGCCGGCCTCACGCCGGAAACAAGGCGTATATGCGACATATTTCAGCGGAAACCGCGAGCTATCAAGAACCTGGCCCCGGTGGATGTTGATAAGCGCGGTTTCGGCGGTCGGTATCAGGTAGAACGGGTCGTCCCGCATCGCATACATGTCGGTCTCAAGATGGGGTAACTGGCCGCCGCCTTCAAGGCATGCAGGATTGGCCAGAACCGGCGGATAGATTTCAACATAACCATTGCGCGTATGCGTATCAAGGAAATAACTGATTAGCGCCCGCTCCAACAGTGCTCCAGCATCTTTGAAAACCACAAACCTTGAACCTGACAGCCTTGCCGCAGCCTTGAAATCAAGAATATCCAGGGCTTCGCCCAAATCCCAATGGGCCAAAGGCTCAAAACTGAACTTAGGCGGCTCTCCCCATTCGGAAATAAGCTCTTCTTTGGCTGTAACCGAAGAATGAACACTGTTGGGCAGTGTTTTTATCAGTTGAGTAAGCTCACGCTCAATCCTGGCCAACTCGGTCTCGAATTCTTTCACCCGGTCCGAAAGTCCGCGCGCCTGCACCACAATCTCGGCGCAGTTCTTGCCTTCTCGTTTGGCAGAAGAAACCCGCTCAGAGATTTTCCTCTGCTCATGCCGGGCCTTATCCCGTTCCTGGGCAATGCTACGCCGCTTCGCATCGAGCCCGAGCAATCGGTCCAAATCAAACTCCACCCGGCGCAGCGTCAGAAGCTTGCGCAATTCATCAGGATTCTCGCGAATGAACTTCAGGTCCATAACCCGATTCTATTGGCAAATCGGTGCCTCGTCAAATCGGCAAGGTTCAGAAACCGAAATTGACTCCGGCACAAAGCCTTCCATTCTGGTTTCCCGAAACCAGTCGAACTCGATTGCTTGTGGACTGTCCACGTTCGGGCCAGACCCGCAAGGTCAAAGCACCCAGCCCCGTGCCCAGACCAGCACCAGCCAGAACATCAGAAGGATAATGTTCTCCAAGGTAAATCCTGGAAAAGCCGACCAGTATTCCCGTGAAAAACAATGGCCATCTGAGTTTCGGATATCGGGCCGCATAAACTGTTGCCATTGCAAAATAATCGGTCGTATGCCCGGATGGAAAAGAACTGTTCCACCAATTCACTTTGTCGTGTTCCGGTCTTGGCCGCTTAACAACCGCCCGCAAACCCAGCATTACACCGGTCGCACCGACCCAGGAAACAAAAGCCTGGCGGGAAACACGGCGCAGTTTCTCGTCTCCGCTCAGACCCAGTCCCACATCCGCAACAGCCAGCGCCGGGTAGTTAGTCATTATCGAAACACCCTCGGCAACGACATCCTGAACCGACCCATTCCACCCATACCTGATGTCTTCATAAATACCTTGATCAATCCCCGCAGCCAGCACCAGCACCAGCAACATGCTCACACCATAAGCTCCAATCTGAGCTTAACCATTTCTCACACGCTGAATTGCTTTGACGATAAGGTCATACTCGANATTGACCCGGGCTCCGGCCCGAATGTCCTTGAAAACAGTATTCTCCCGGGTATGAGGAATAATATTTACCTCAAACTCGTTAGACCGCAACAAAGCCACGGTCAAACTTACACCTTCCACACATACTGAACCATGCTCAACAAGAAACCGGCTGTTCGCCGGACTCATGCTGATAATTATCTTCCAGTAACCGGAAACATGCTCGACCCGCTTTATTACACCAACTTCGTCAATATGCCCTTGAACAAAATGGCCACCGAGCCTATCACCAACAACCAGCGCCCTTTCCAGGTTTACCCTGGAACCGGAACGCAATTCACCAAGATTAGTCTGGTTCAAAGTTGTACCCGTAGCCTCGACCGTGAAACTGCGCTTTCCTTTCTCCTTTACAGTTAAACAACACCCATTCACTGCAACACTGTCGCCGGTCGCCAAATCTTTTGCAATCGTTCCTCCAATCTCCAACAAATGGTTTCCCCGGCTCGTTCTGACCCGCACGACCCTTCCGACCTCTTCAATTAAACCGGTGAACATCACTCCCTCCCCATTACATAACCTTCGGTTAGCACATCAGAACCAAAAACTGTGTGGCGCACCGGTTTCAGAACAATCGCCTGACTGAGGCGTCTTGGTTTCATTCCAATGCTCAATGATTTTCCTGGCCCCAGAACCTTTGCTGCCTGAAACGCATAAACCTTATCAACGACTCCAGCCTCCAATGCTGAAGATGCTACTATCGCGCCACCTTCAATCAGCACTGATTGTATCTGCCGCTGATATAATGCCGCAATAATCCGGTCCCAGGACAAAAGTCCATTCCTGTCCCGAGCTATCCTTATTACCTCAGCGCCTTTTTTCTCCAGCTTCTGTGTTTTGGTTCTGTTCTTGCTTGCCGTGAACACAAGGACCGGCTGCTTGATACTCAGAAACCTGCTATCCAAGCGAATCCGCAGGTCTGAATCGAGCACCACCCTTAAGAGTTTCTTGCCAGGTATAACCCTGCAGTTAAGCCTCGGGTCATCATTCAAAACCGTATTCACCCCAACCAGAACCGCGTCGGCCTGGCATCGCAGCTCCTGCGCCTTGCCTAGCGCAAGCCTTCCGGTAATCCATTGAGATTCACCGTCCCTGGTCGCCAGCATCCCGTCTAAAGTCAATGCAACCTTGAGCACAATGAATGGCCGGAGTTCTTTATAATATGTAAAATAGGCCTCATTCAACTGCCTTGCCGCCTTTCCCAGAATGCCGACCATAGTCTCAATCCCTGCCTTGCGCAGACATCTCATCCCTTCCCCATGAACCCTGGGATTCGGGTCAATCGTTGCCGCAATTACCTTTTTGATTCCGGCCCGCTTTATTGCATCGGTACAGGGTGGTGTCTTGCCATAAAAACAACAAGGCTCCAGGGTTACATACATAGTGGAACCACGGGCAGCTTTGCCGGCATCGTGTATCGCCTCTACCTCAGCATGAGCCCAGCCAAACCGATGATGATACCCCTGGCCGACAATCCTGCCTTGCTTGACAAGCACCGCACCGACCATCGGATTCGGCGAAACTAAACCATTACCCTTCGCCGCAAGCCCGATTGCAATCCGCATGAAATGCTCTTCTTGCACCTGCATNGGCTGATTCAAACCACGGGCTNACACATGGAATCATAAAANCGGCCGCACAGTTGTCAAGGAACCTGCTTCAGTATGGTTCTTATGAACTAACGCTGGATAATCCAGCATCTTCAGTCACTGCAGACAGAAATCAAAGGGCATTTTTACCCAGACCGGAACCGGCTGGTCGCTCTGGTATCCGGGCTTGAATCTGCACTTCTGCGCGGCCTCAACCGCCGCATTGTCCAACAAGCTGTTTCCAGAACTCTGAAGCATTTCAACCCTGGCTACCGCGCCGGTTGTATCCACCAGCACCTTTACCACAACCGTCCCTTCAATGCCTGCCATCCGTGCCATGTCTGGATACCGCTGGGTCTCCAGGTAAACCGCGGCCGGCTTCACTTCCACCTTCCCGAAAGGCACCGGCTCAAGCGAAGGCAAGTCTGATGGACTCCGGGTGAGCTCGTTGAATTCATGCTTGCCCACTCCCGGGTCAGTCTCTTTGCCTTCAGGGTCTGGCTTGGGCAATTTCGGCCGGACCCGCTGCTGTGGCTCATCCGGTAGCTGCCACACCTCGTCAAAAAGCTTTACTGGAATCGGCTCGCTGCCGGTTCTGGGTTTGTAAGGTCTTGCTTCCGGCATCCGAACGAA
>JGI24025J20009_10000917_pt1 | contig 22721 bp, 23 predicted proteins | sample Cruoilmetagenom3_FD_20009 | JGI IMG/M metagenome (IMG submission 20009) | reverse complement strand
AGATGTCCGATTGAAGTGCTGGGTGAGTTGTTAGCGAAGCATCAAGACAATCCACCCGCTGTTCATTAACGAGTGTTGCACTCAGAGTCTGCATCCAACCCCTTATAAAATCCTCCCAGCACTGGGTTTGTATTAAACCCTCAGAGGGTTTTACCGATGGCTAGCGAAACAGCACTTAATTTTTTACCCCAGGATCAGCTCACCTTAGCTTATTCGCAGGAAGCTCAGGAACTGTGCCGTTATCGCAGCTTAGCCCTTTGTTTTTTGACTTTTGATACCCCTATTAGTCAGTTGATGAACGCTATTGGTATCGAGTGCGAGCACCGGCTCAATAACTTAAAAGAGGTGGCAGCGCAGATGGCGTTTGAACTGCCTTTAAATAGTAGCAAGCTAATAGATATTTCCGCTATCAATCAAAATATCAGGCATTTTTTTGTGGTGGATGAGAATAGGGGAAGGCAGCTGCTTATTGATGCGGAAGAGGCGGCGAAAGCGTCTTCGATGATATTTAGCAAACTATTGAAAATCAATGCCGCACCTGAATTACGCCAGCTTTTAACCACGTTCGTAAAACAAAAAAAGAGTGAGTATCGCGTGTTAAAGGAGTGTCGTGAGCAATGGAAGCTAGCGCTTCATGATCTGGGTCGTGCTTCTTAAAAGTGCCATGGCTTGTTTGTTTTTCTCTATTTTCGCTTAGGAGGGCATGAAGATGACCATGCCGGTAAAACACCACCCTGATATTTTGAGTAATATTGAGGATGACGCAGGTTCAACGATGCAATTCCTGTGGGATTTCTATCCGGTGCCCATGATGGTTGTTCGTATTGAAGCGGCAGGTCATGTCGTCGTAGAGGCAGTCAATCCAGCACAGAAAGCGATGTTGAGTAGCCATAAAACAGGCGAGGGACAACACCTGTCTCATCTGTTTCCTGCCTTTCTATGCGATGAGTTGGCTGCCAATTGCGCTCGCTGTGTGGCAGAAGGCGGGCCGATCCAATACGAAACGGCGGGTGGAGATAGTAGCGCTGAACCGCAGTGGAGCACTTCTCGGGTGCTAATCAAGCCCATTCGAAGTCAAGGTGGCGTAATTACCCATATGCTCTGCATTGGTCATGGCCTTAGTAGAGATCACCGTTCGATAGCCTCCCGTTCTTTTGAAGCAGAGCTTGAGCGCCGAGTGGTGGAACGCACCGATGAATTGACGACGATTAATCGTCAACTGAGTTATTTAGCGACGCATGATTGGCTCACAGAAACCTATAACCGCCGACACTTGCTTGAAATGGCGACGACGGAGTTCAAACGGGTTCACCGTTATGGCTTATCGCTTGGCTTGCTAATGCTCGATATTGATCACTTTAAATCAATCAATGATGAAGAGGGGCACGAGGCGGGTGACCAAGCATTGCAAGCGGTCGCCAGCGCAATTCGGACAACCGTTCGCGAATGTGATTTGGTGGGTCGCTATGGCGGGGATGAATTTATCATTGTGTTACCCGAAACGGATCTCCAAGGAGCGCGTGCGATTGCCGAGCGGTTAAGAAGTACGTTGAAGGACGCTAATCTTTCTATCAGTGCTGGTATTGCGACGCTGAGACCTAGTGATAAAACGATAAACGAGCTGATCAATCGCGCGGATCATTTATTATTGGGGGCCAAGCGCAATGGCCGTAACCGCATAGAGAGTGCTTCTCTATCGCTAATACCTTAATCACCGGGAGTGAACGCTCCTTCGCTGCTTTAAGTAGCGCTTGCACCCAACCTGCTATCGCGGTACTAACAGTTATCTCTTAGCTTTGGATAACGCAATGAAAATGCTGCTGCGATGGCTGCTCACACTGGTCGCGCTTTTAGCGCTGCTGCTAGCAGGGCCCGTTTGGCTCTTGGCCAGTAACCAAGTCAACACCGATGGGCACTGGTCATCCTTGGATCGCAGTTCCGCTGGGATCGCGCCGTCTCCCGCTGCTTATTCCGAAGCGGTGGTACAGGTCTATTCTGCCCGTGCTTATAACTGGCGTGGCGCATTTGGTGAACATATCTGGATCGCGACAAAAGCTGAAGGCGCTGATAGCTACCGGCTGCATCAAGTGTTGAGCTGGCGTCGTCCCACCGTGGTGTCTTCTATCGATACGCCTGACCGTGCCTGGTTTGGTAACCCCCCGACGCTGCTGGCAGATTATCGCGGTAATGCCGCGGCACAGTTAATACCTGACATAGAAACGGCTGCGACCAACTACCCGCAGGCGGACCTCTACCGTGTATGGCCTGGTCCTAACAGCAATAGCTTTATTGCCTGGGTAATTCGTGAAGTACCAGGGTTTGACGTCACGCTGCCCGTCACCGCTATCGGTAAGGACTATATTTTCAACGGCGTCTTAGCCGCCGCACCTAGTGGCACCGGCTACCAACTTTCGTTAGGGGGAGTGGCCGGTATTATGCTGGCGTTGGAAGAAGGGGTCGAAATTAACGTCCTCGGCTTGAGTTTTGGTATTGACGTCATGCGGCCTGCCCTGAAGCTACCCGGTATAGGGCGGCTTGGAATGCCTGCCAAGGTATTGGGGAGCTAACTGCCTCAATGGTAAGGGCATGAATCTATGTTTGCAGATATTTTTATAAGTATCTAGTATTTGTAAATATAGAGCGAGGGGGAAGTATGCAACCAGCCATCGATATTACTCAAAATAAGCGCGCAGCGGCGGCGGGCTTAAAGGCGGCGGTGCGCATTCTCGATAAATGGCGTGCGTCTGGTGAACAGGGCGAGGCGATTTTGCGTGTCTCACACAGTACTTATGCCCGGGCGCGGCGGAGTGACTTGGCTGAAATTAAGTTGGATAGCGACCAGCTGACCCGCGTTAGCTATGTGCTCAATATTCATGCCGCCCTGCGTATGTTGTTTGACAATCCTGAGAACCTTTATGGGTTCGTCAATATGATGAATCATAATCCTTATTTTAATGGCCGTACGCCGTTGGAAATAATGGGATCAGGCGACTTCGCGGCGCTGTATGAAACGTTTAAGCGCATCGATAGCCTGCGGGGAAGCCAGTGGTAAACGCCATTGATCTGCCTCAATTACCCTCGCGAGAAGTGACCGGCTATCGGTTGGTTAACAGTAAGTTCCCGCCTATTGATCTGTTTGATGATGTGGCCAGTGCCGATGAGTTTTTGGCGCTACATGCGCTTCAGGCATTAACGAATCCACGTTTACAAAATGAAGTGGGTAACTTAGCGCTGCTGCCTCCGGAACAGATCCCTTTTGGAATACGGGGCTGCTCATATGCGGTTGCGCCGTTTACCCATGTAAACCCTCAGGGTTCCCGCTTTAGCGATGGTAGTTTCGGTGTGCTCTACTTTGCCGATAGGGTAGAAACCGCTATTGCCGAAGTGACGTTCCACCAGCAATTATACTGGGAGAAAGTGCCAGAATTGCACTACGAACGGTTTGTCTTTCGGGGTTTAAAGGGCATCTTTAATGAGGAAGATTTAACCGATGCGGAGGGGTTGCCGATTAAGCACGCTGTTTATTCGCCCGAGGATTACTCGGTGTCACAGCCGTTCGGCGCCAGCATACGTAAGCAAGGTGGAGGGCTCCGCTATCACTCTGTCCGCTACCCAGGCGCTCGCTGCTGGGCGCTAATGACGCCGCGTAGCGTGACCGACATTATCCAGACCTCACATCTAGAAATGATCTGGAACGGCACTATCACTCAGGTCAACCATCTGCGCTCTTACCCGCATCGCATTCATGACGGTAGGCGCGATTGAGTCATCAACACTGTGGGAAGCTACTGCTGATGTTGTTCGGTAAAGCGTTGCATAATAGCGAGCGTTTCATCGCTAACATGATGCTCCATGCCTTCTGCATCAATACGCGCAGTGGCATCGTTGACCCCAAGGGCTCGCAAGAAATGTAAGACAATATCGTGCCGAGCCCGTGACGTTTCTGCCATCTTTTGACCTGCCTCGGTCAAAAATAGAGAGCGGTAAGGTTTGCTAGTGACCAATTCAAGTTCATTTAAACGCCTGATCATTTTAGAGACGGTTGCCTGACTAACCGCCATGCGGTTGGCGATATCGGCTGCACGGGCTTCACCACGGTGCGCTAATAAATCACCAATCAGCTCAACATAGTCCTCGATCAGCTCGGTTTCATGGGCATTACGTACCGTTGCATATTGCTGTGCGTGCTGCTCCACGGGCGGAAGAGCATCACCAGAAATGCTTGGGGCGTTTAACGGAGCGTTCGGATTAGAATCAGTCATTGGTAAATTATATCGGAAGCAGTGGTAACAATCATTGGATAGAAGTTGGGATAGTAGCGTATTTATGCGAAACATTGTTAGCCAAGGCTAAACTGTTTGCACAAAGCTTTTTTATTGAGCTACAGTCTACCTATGGGCAACGCAGAAGGAGAGGCAATGAACAAGCGCAGTTTAGGTATGGCGTTGAGCCTGCCGCTTTGGCTAAGTGCTGCCATGGTCAGTGCTAACGAGGAGCAGGGCGCATCATCCCCTATTGAGGTTGCCGTGACTTTTTCTGTGCTGGGTGACTTGGTAACGCGAGTGGCGGGCGAAGACGCCAATGTGTCGGTACTTACACCGATTGGCGCCGAAGTACATGAGTGGGAGTTAACGCCGAGTAATTTCGCCGCGCTGGAGACAGCCGATGTCGTTTTTTATAACGGCTATCAGCTTGAGCAGTGGATGCCTCAAGTAGAGGCGACCGTTTTAGAAGGCGTTCCTCTGATTGCGGTAGCGGAAGCGTCCGGTTATCCCACCCAAGCCATTGTCACCGGTGATTTGGAAGGCGATACCGACCCTCATTTATGGATGGATCCCCGCGCGGCCTCGGCCTATGTGAAGGCTATTGCCGACCAGTTGGCCAAGGCACTGCCCGCGGAAGCCGAGGATTTCGAGGCACGCGCCCGTTCACTAACGACCGAATTAGATGCGTTACACGGCGAGCTTAAGGAGCGCTTAAGCAGCATTCCAGAAGAGCGCCGGGTACTGCTTAGTAGTGAAGCGGCATTTCTCTATTTCTCTGATGCCTATCAATTCGATCATGATGGCATTTGGGGCACCAATGCCGAAACCGAGGGATCGCCCCGCCAGCTCATGCGTGTAGTAGATATGATCAATGAGCGGCAACCCATCGCGCTGTTTTGGGAAAGCACTATTTCTGACCGACATGTGACCAGCCTGGCGCGGGATACGGGTGTCGAAGTGGCGGGGCCTCTTTACGTGGACTCATTGAGCGAACCCGATGGGGAAGCGGGTGATTATTTCACCATGATGCGCCACAACGTAGAACTGTTGCGCCAAACATTGGCAACCGAGTAACTAGCGATGGCAACTACCTTTGGCGATACACTCGTTGCGATTGATGTAAAAAATCTTTACGCGGCCTATCAGCGCCAGCCTGTACTTGAAAACATTAACCTGCAATTTCCAGCCGGAAAGTGGACGGCCATTGTAGGCCCTAATGGGGCCGGTAAATCGACGCTTTTTCATGTGCTCACCGGGAGCATGAAGGCGTTGCGGGGCAGTGTACAGGCGTTTGGTGAGCCCATTACAACGCACCGTAAAGCGGGGCATATCGCTTATATGGCTCAGCGCGAAGCGATTGAATGGGATTTTCCTGTATCGGTGTGGGAAACCGTGATGGGAGGGCGTTACGGCCATATGCGCAACGACCCCTTATGGCGTCGCCTACTGCCTGCCCGGTGGTACCATCCTCGTCATGGTGAAGCCGTGCATCGAGCGTTGGAGGCGGTAGATATGCTGGCGCTGGCTAAACGCCCGATTGGCGCACTTTCCGGTGGCCAGAAAAAGCGTGTTCTACTGGCTCGCACGCTTGCACAGCAGGCTAATATTTTGTTGCTGGATGAGCCGTTGGCGGGCGTTGACCCTCCCAGTGAACGGTTGATTTTAGATGTGCTGGCGAGAGAACGAGAGGCCGGGAGGACCGTCATTATGGTCACTCACGATATGCCTGGTGCTCGTCGTCACGTGGATCACGTGGTACTGATCAACCGCTTTATTCGTGGGGTAGGCGCACCAGATGAAATGCTCAGCGATGCCAAGTTAGCTGAGTTGGCGGTGAGCTCTACCGAACAATCGGTGTACGACATGGCGGCCGATAAAGCGTCTTCTTTTACGGTAGCGCAGGGGTAATAACGTGGCAGAATTAATGGCAACACTTGGCCTATTCGGCGATGCGTTGGTGAGCGGGCTCATTGCCGCCATCATGGTTATTGTCAATTTATTTCCCGCTAGCATTTCAGATGCTTTCCAGTACGCCTTTATGCAGCGCGCCTTATTAACCTCGGTGTTGGTGGGGGCTATCTGCGGTATTTTATCCTGCTACGTGGTGCTTAAGCGCTGGTCACTTCTAGGCGATGCGATCTCTCATGCGGTGCTGCCGGGGGTGGCCATTGCCTATCTGTTAGGCTGGCCCTTCTTTATTGGCGCGTTTATTACCGGTGCACTGACTTCCGTGGGCATTGGCGCTATTGAGCGCCACACCCGGATTAAATCGGACGCGGCAATGGGGTTGATGTTCACTGGGGCTTTTGCGCTGGGTATTGTGATTATCAGCAAAATCGCTTCAAGCACCCATCTCATGCATATTTTATTTGGCAACGTGCTGGGCGTTCAGCAATCGGCACTATTGCTGACCTTAGTGGCCAGCGTGATTGCTTTGCTGGTGGTGTGGCTCGCTTATCGGCCGTTGCTGCTCTACGCGTTTGACCCCCAGCAGGCCCAGGCGCTGGGTTTTAACACCAGCGTGATTCACTACGGTTTGATCTTGCTGCTGACGCTTACCATCGTGGCGAGTTTAGAAACGGTGGGCATTATTTTAGTCGTAGCGATGCTGATTACCCCAGGGGCCACGGCGCACCTGCTCACAGATCGATTTAAAACCATGATGCTGATTTCGGTGGGTGTTGGGGTTAGCTCAGCGGTGATAGGTCTGTGGCTTTCGGTCGTGCTTGATGTAGCTTCTGGCGGCACCATTGTACTGGTCGCCACCAGCTGTTTCTTTATCGCACTACTGTTTTCGCCAAAGCACGGTGTAGTGATGCGCCAGTGGCGTCGCTGGCGCATGGGCTGAAGCCAAGCGGCATACTGAACGTTCGACTATCTAAGCCTGCGGCTGATCAGCTTGACCCGTAAGCGATTTGATTTGATTTTTGACACCCACCGCATCTTCAACATCGAGCTGAAAAGCGATACCCGTGCCGGGGGTCTCATCAAATTCGCCCACCCGTGCTATTGCTTCAAGAATATGCCGACTACGGTGCTCTTCAGACAGAAATAGCAGCATATCCCGTTGCGCGGTAATCTCCATGCCAAAAATGCCGTGGGCTTTGTTTAACCCTTCGCCGCGGGCATTGTTAATAACGGTCGAACCTGTAGCACCTGCTTGTCGAGCAGCGTCAAGAATGGCATCGGTTAATTCTACTTCCACCATGGCGACAATGAGTTTAAAGCGCATCGTGATCTCCTTTTCCTAATTGCTTGCTGCTCTGCGATGTTAAGCCCATTGCTGGGTATTGTCGTGTTGAACGCCATTGAGCAATTTGGGCGTAACCCATCACGGTAATAATAGGGAATAAACAGGCAAGCGCGATCATGCCAAAACCATCCATTACCGGGCTCCGGCCAGGGATCTCTGTTGCCAGACCCAATCCCAGCGCGGCAATGATCGGCACGGTAATCGTTGAGGTCGTAACCCCGCCCGAATCAAATGCCAACGGAATGATGGAGCGCGGTGAGCGAAGGGTTTGCACAATCACTAGCAGATAGGCGGCGAAAACAAACCACTGCAGCGGCCAGCCCATCACAATTCGCCAAGTGCCTAGGGTAATCCCGAAGGCCATGCCGAGCGCTACTGCAACGCGCAGCATCAGCGGGTCAATGGTGCCGCCGGAAATCTCGCCCGCCTTGATTGAAACGGCAATCAGTGAAGGTTCGGCAATTGTCGTGCTGGCGCCAATTGCAAAAGCAAAGATATAGACCCAGTAGTAGTCACTCCAGTGGCGCTCGGCTCCCTCAGCTAAGCTAGGCAAAAACTCACGGTTTGTCAGTTGGGTGGCCATTAACTCACCCATCGGAAACAGCGCTTGTTCCAAGCCAACTAGAAAAAACGACAGTCCCACCCAAACCATAAAAAAACCAGCCAACACTTGAGGCAAACGTTTAACTGGTTTACGGATTACCAAATATTGGAATCCGAAGATAATCGCAGCTATGGGTAAAATATCTATCAGCGTTCCCCAAAAAGTGATGATGAGGGTCATGGGGTCGCTCCTGGTAACAGGTGAAGGCCAATGATGCCAAACAGTAGTACAAAAATAATGGGCATCACTGAGGCCAGCGCAATAAGCCCAAAGCCGTCCAGCATGGGGCTGCGGCCTTTAATTGAAGACGCTAGACCAACGCCCAGCGCTGTCACTAACGGCACCGTAATCGTCGATGTGGTGACGCCGCCAGAATCATAGGCGATGCCTATCATCTCGGCAGGTGCCAGCAGCGTTAATGCCAGCACGAGCACATAGCCAGCAATAATCATTAAGTGCAGAGGCCAGCCTTTAAAAATCCGCACCACACCGATCACTACCGCCACACCAACGGAGGCAGCCACCACCATACGCAGCACAAAGGCAAAGCTGTTTTGTGCACTGATGCTGTCCTCAATCAGGCCGCCTTGTGCGACCACTTCCGCAGCTCGGGCGGCGATCGCGATCAATGCCGGCTCAGCCACGGTAGACCCAAGCCCCAGGGCAAAGGCAAATAGCAGTAGCCACGTAACGGAGCCCTTTTTGACAAAGGCGTGCGCCAAGTTCTCGCCCAGAGGGAACAGGCCCAGCTCAAGGCCTTTAATAAATAGTGTGAGGCCTATAACGACAAACACCAGGCCTAGGACCAGGTCGATCAAGGCGAGCGAGTCTGGCAGGGGTTGGCGGATAACCACTAACTGGAAAAACGCCATCACCAATACCACCGGCGCAAGGTCGCGCAGGCTCTCTTTGAATTGACGGGCAAGCGATGCCACAAGATCCATTAAATCTTCCGCGTGTTAGGGAGTGGCTAATATTAACTATTAGTGCTTGGGCGTTATCTCATCAGGAGCAGGAGCCTAACAGAGAAAGTATAGGAGAAAAGAGTAATCAAAAAGTTGAGCCTGCGCATGAAGATTAGCTTGAGTCGCGACAGCGGCCTAGCAGAGCCTGCTGCCAAAAAGCAGTAGCGAAGGATCAAGGTTTTGCCAGCCCCACCAAGCGAAAGCCAAGCCGCCAAGTAGGGCGGCTGCCAATAGTAGTGCGCTTGCTGATGATTTGGCAGCGTTCATGGTGTCACCTTAGTGAACGTGCTGCGCTCAAGGGGCTTCTCACTAATAAACCAGTGTAGCGCAGCTGCCACGACCGAGAGCACAATAGCAATTTGCCAAACCGTGTCGTAATGACCGGTAAGGTCATAAAAATAGCCGCCCAGCCAAACCCCCATAAATGAGCCTAACTGGTGAAATAGAAACACGATGCCGCCTAGCATTGAGAGGTGACGAACACCAAACACGGAGGCCACGATGCCGTTGGTTAACGGAACGGTCGAAAGCCATAGCAACCCCATGGCGATACCAAATACATACGCGCTGATAGGGCTTAGTGGCAAAAATACAAACGCTGTAATCACCACGCCGCGAATCAAGTAGAGCCACGTTAGCAGCTTGGGCTTGGACCAAATGCCGCCCATCCAGCCAGCGGTATAAGTGCCGACAATGTTGAACAAGCCCACTAATGCCAGCACCGTTGTACCCACCTGGACGGCAAGGCCATTATCGAATAAGTAGCCGGGTAGGTGTACAGCAATAAACACTACCTGAAACCCGCACACAAAAAAGCCTAAACAGAGCAGCCAAAAACCCTTTTGGCCCGCTGCCTCATTTAACGCGTCTTTCAGGCTTAAATCGGCGGCGGTTTTGGCCGAGGGTTTGTCGCGTAGCATGGCCCCCAGTGGAATGATAATGGTGGCAATGGCGGCCATCGCCATAAGTGCTGCCGCCCAGCCTAACCATTCGATCAAACCAAGCGTACCGGGTAGCATCGCAAACTGACCAAACGAGCCCGCAGCGCTAACGATACCCATGGCCATACTGCGTTTTTCTGGCGCCACTGCGCGGCCAACAGCGCCTAGAATCACCGAGAACGTCGTGCCAGAAAGGCCAAATCCGATCAGCAGCCCAGCGCTGACCGTCATGCCCAGTGCTGAAGTGGAGAGGCTCATAAACATCAGGCCCAGGGCGTAGAGCAGGCCACCAATAACGATGATTTTAGCCGCACCGAATCGGTCAGCCAGCGCACCAGTAAAGGGTTGCGATAGGCCCCACACCAAGTTTTGCAGGGCAATGGCAAAGGCAAATACACCGCGTCCCCAGCCCAGGTCGCTGCTGAGTGGCTCCATAAATAGTCCAAAGCCATGGCGTAAACCCATGGCCGTGGAAATGACCAGACTTCCTAAGATAATCAGCAGCAGCGCGTTGTTGCGTACGATAGCCATGAGGTTCTCTTTATTTGCAGGCTTACAGTTGGCTTACTATCGCATGGGTTATACGCTTTTAGAAACTACCAAATAGAGTGCCTAGGGTAATCACGCTAATCAGTGCGGTAATCGGCAGCACAATGGTGACCATAGCCACATTGGCATAGGACTGACGGTGCGTTAGACCACAAATGGCTAACAAGGTAATGACAGCACCCGAGTGGGGAAGCGTGTCCATGCCGCCTGCCGCTAGTGTCGCCACGCGATGCATCAGCTCAGGGTTAATACCCGCTTCTTGGGCCATAGCCAGGTATTCACTACCCAAGGTCTCTAGCGCAATAGAGAGACCGCCGGAAGAGGAGCCGGTAATCCCAGCCAGTACACTCATCCCCATGGCTTCTGATATTAATGGGTTGCCGGGGGACGCTGTCAGCACCGAATCGCGAATAATAGCAAAGCCCGCCATGCTGGCAATGACAGCACCGTAACCCACCTCTGAGGCGGTGTTGAAAATAGGCAGCAGCGAACCTAAACAGCCTTTATTAATACTCTCTTTAAGGTCGAGCCAATGTTGCCAGCGGGTAATAATAAGCCATGTCGATGCGCTGAGTAGTGCGATCAGAATGGCCCAGAGCCCGCTTTGCCCTGCAGGCGATACGTTTTCAAACTCTTCACTGATAAAGCCTAAATCGATAGCCGGAAAGACCCCATAGGTAAACAGTGCGTTCAGCCCAATGACCATCCCTATCGGTATAAGGGCCACCAGCAGGGGCATAGAGGTGGTGGGGGCTGTTTCATCACTTGCCTCCGCTTCACGCTCGGTATGTTGGCCGTAGCCTTCACCATTTAAAGCCGCTTTTTTCACCCGTGATTGCAGGTAGATAGTACCTAAACCAAGCATGATCAGTCCGGCAATAATACCTAAGCCAGGTGCCGCAAAGCTGTTGGTTTCAAAATAAGGAATAGGGATCGCGTTCTGTATCGCAGGGGTGCCGGGCAGGGCGGTCATAGTAAAGGTAAAGGCCCCGAGTGCAATGGAGGCAGGAATCAAACGCTTGGGCACATTGGCACTGCGAAACAGCTCACGACTGATGGGGTAAATGGCAAATGCCACGACAAACAGCGATACGCCGCCATAGGTTAAAATTGCGCAGGCCATTACCACCGTGAGCACAACGTGATGAGTGCCAAGCTTTTTGACAATGCCGTTGGCAATCGATTGGGCCGCGCCTGAGTCGGCCATTAGCTGTCCAAATAAGGCGCCCAATAAAAACAGCGGGAAAAACTGAATAACGTAGTTACCCAGCGCACTCATAAAGGTATCGGTATAGATCGGCAGTAAAAATGCAGCGTCCCCAGAGAGCAGCACCGCCAAACTCGCCATAAGAGGCGCCAGCAACAGTACTGAGATTCCTCGGTAGGCGAGGAACATCAATAACAGCAGTGAAATTACTATTGCAAGTATGCTCATGCGAGCTCCTAAGCGAACGTTAAAGTAGCGAATACTGAATTTATGCAAAGGATAGGATGGTAGGCAGCATGGTGCGATGCAGCAAGAGTGAAACGACTAAAGTAGCAATACACTGAGGGTAAACCTTAGTCTTAGGTTTGGCGCCATAATCTGCTAAAATCCGCTCCCTTCGCCGTTAATGACCTCTTAATAGCTCTAGGGATTTTCATGAATGCAGTAATTCTTGCGGTGCTGGTGATGGTGGCGCTATCACTGGCGCGTGTCTCGGTGGTGTTTGCGCTAGTGGTAGGTGCCTTGGTGGGTGGTCTGGTGGGAGGGTTGTCACTTGATCAAACTTTAGATGCCTTTAACGAAGGGGTTGGTGGCGGCGCGCAAGTGGCGCTGGCCTATGCCACCTTGGGTGCCTTCGCGGTAGCTATTTCCCGTTCAGGGTTGCCGGATATGCTGGCTAACCGCTTGATAACCCTGCTAGGTAAAGAAACCACCGCCGCACATCAGGCGCGGGTCAAAATGTTGCTGCTCACGGCGGTACTGCTGGTAGCGATCTCTTCGCAAAATGCTATCCCGGTACATATCGCCTTTATACCAGTGTTGATTCCGCCGCTATTGACCGTGATGAACCGTTTGAACCTGGATCGTCGTGCCGTCGCCTGTGCGCTGACCTTTGGTCTAACCGCGCCCTATATGCTGCTGCCTGTAGGCTTTGGGGCGATCTTTCTAAACGATATTTTATTAGCTAACTTAAATAGCGCTGGTGAGCCATTGGGGTTAGAAATCACCCGTGGGATGGTGCCGATGGCCATGGCCATACCGGTAGGCGGCATGGCGCTTGGGTTAATTGTGGCGCTGCTATGGAGCTACCGTCGCCCACGTGAGTACCACGCGCAAGATATCGCCGCCAATGTGGCTGAAGGGCATACGCCAGCCAAGCCACATATGCTGGGGTTGGTGATGTCGGGAGTGGCTATTGTCGCGGCACTTGGTCTGCAGCTTTATAGCGGCTCAATGATATTGGGTGGCTTGGTAGGTATTGCCTTGCTCTCGCTGGGTGGAATCTTTAAGTGGCGTGAAGCAGATGACCTGTTTACCAGCGGTATGCGCATGATGGCGCTGATTGGTTTTATCATGATTTCAGCGGCAGGCTTTGCTGAAGTGATGAAAACCACTGGTGAAATTGATGCGCTGGTATCGGGTGCTTTTGCGATCTTTGGTGATAACCGTGGCTTGGCTGCCTTGGTGATGCTGCTGGTCGGGCTATTTATTACCCTGGGCATTGGTTCATCTTTCTCGACTATTCCGATTATCGCCGCGATTTTTGTGCCCTTGGCGGTACAGTTTGGCTTTTCGCCTATGGCTACTGTCGTGCTGGTTGGCACTGCGGCGGCGCTGGGTGATGCGGGCTCGCCAGCATCGGATTCAACCTTAGGGCCAACGTCTGGTCTAAACGTTGATCGTCAGCACGATCATATGTGGGACAGCGTGGTGCCGACGTTTCTACACTACAACGTTCCGTTAATAGGCTTTGGCTGGTTAGCAGCGATGATGCTCTAACGGCCCTGCTATAAAATGACTATCTTAGAAAACAAAAGGGACAACCTGGTTGTCCCTTTTTTAATTTAGCCCGTTACTGTTTTGGTAGATGAGATTCAAAAGCGCTTAACAGCCCTCGCAACAACGAAAGCTCTTTGCGGCTAGGTTGAGCGCGGGCGAAGAGCGCTTGCAACTGCTCCTCGGTACGAGCGTGGGGCTGAGTTAAAAAACCGCTCTCCTGCATTAAACGCCCCAAATGAGCCTGAAAGTGTAAAAACTGTTCGCGGCTGGGCGGCGTTGCCTCCAGCGGGCGCTGGTAACTGAAGCCGCTATCCTCACCTTTACGCCAAGCGCGGTGCACTTCGTACGCCAAAATCTGCACCGCCTGGGATAAATTCAGAATGCCGTAATCAGGGTTGGCGGGAATACTCACCTGGTGCGTGCAGCAGCGGATCTCATCGTTAGTCAATCCCGAGCGTTCGCGCCCAAACACTAGCGCCACCGGCGCGGTTTGCGCGTTCTGAATAACGTCTGCCGCCATATCATCGGGTTCGTCAAAGTGCGGCAAGGGCAGGCTGCGCAAGCGTGCGCTGGCACCGACCACCTGAACGCAGTCGTTAACCGCTTCCTCCAGTGTTGTCACTACCCGAGCACTGTCCAGAACATCGGTGGCCCCTGCGGAAAGGCGAGTGGCTTCTTCATCGGGATACATACGTGGATTAACCAGCAGCAGCTCGGTTAAGCCCATGGTTTTCATGGCCCGCGCCGCAGCACCGATATTGCCTGGGTGGAAGGTCTGAACGAGTACAATACGAATATGCTGCAACATGCGCTGATTTCGCCCTATAGCCTTATAAAAATCGCGCCGATAGTACCACGTTAGCGCTGCGTGAGGGGGTGGAGACGTCTTACATTGCTCTGTGTCTAGCGATCTATCAAAACGCAACAACCCCGCACGAGGCGGGGTTGTTGGTGACTACTTTTAGCTAGCAGTCTTGAGCAGAGGGCTCAGGGGCGCATTACATCATGCCGCCCATGCCACCCATTCCGCCCATGCCACCCATATCGGGGGCAGCGTCTTTCTCTTCCGGGTCTTCAGCAATCATGCACTCAGTGGTGATCATTAGACCGGCAACCGAACCAGCAGACTGCAGGGCAGTACGGGTTACTTTAGCCGGGTCGAGAACGCCCATTTCGAACAGGTCGCCAAATTCACCGGTTTGTGCGTTGTAACCGAAGTTGCCGGTTTCATCTTTCACGCGGTTGATGACAACGGCGGGCTCTTCGCCAGCGTTAGCAACGATTTGACGCAGCGGTGACTGCATAGCGCGAAGCGCCATGTTGATACCGTGGTTCTGGTCTTCGTTGTCGCCAGTCAGGCCTTGTACTTTGGCCATCACGCGTACCAGTGCAGTACCACCGCCAGGCACCACGCCTTCTTCAACGGCAGCACGAGTAGAGTGCAGCGCGTCTTCAACACGAGCTTTCTTCTCTTTCATTTCCACTTCGGTGGCAGCACCAACGCGGATAACGGCAACACCGCCTGCCAGTTTGGCAACGCGCTCTTGCAGCTTCTCTTTGTCGTAGTCAGAAGAGGTGTCTTCGATTTGCGCGCGAATCTGGTTAACGCGTGCTTCGATATCGCCTTCTGCACCAGCGCCATCGATGATGGTGGTGTTTTCTTTGGACATGGTCATGCGCTTAGCGGTACCCAGGTGATCCAGGTTCGCTTGCTCAAGCGTTAGGCCAACTTCTTCAGAAATAACGGTGCCGTTAGTCAGGATAGCGATATCCTGCAGCATTGACTTACGACGATCGCCGAAGCCAGGTGCTTTAGCTGCAGCGACTTTAACGATGCCACGCATGTTGTTAACCACCAGTGTGGCCAGCGCTTCGCCTTCGATGTCTTCAGCGATGATGGCAAGCGGCTTGCCTTGCTTGGCAACGGCTTCCAGTACCGGCAGTAACTCACGGATGTTGGAGATCTTTTTATCCACGAGCAGGATGTAAGGATCTTCCAGTTCAACCGTCATGGTGTCCTGGTTGGTGACGAAGTAAGGAGACAGGTAGCCGCGATCGAACTGCATACCTTCGACTACTTCAAGCTCGTCTTCAAAGCCACGGCCTTCATCAACGGTGATGACGCCTTCTTTACCGACTTTTTCCATCGCCTCGGCGATGATCTCACCAATGCGCTTGTCGCCGTTGGCAGAGATCGTGCCTACCTGAGCGATAGACTTGGTATCGGTGCAGGGTACAGACATTGCCTGGATCTCTTTTACTGCCGCAGCAACCGCTTGGTCGATACCGCGCTTAAGATCCATCGGGTTCATGCCCGCAGTCACGCCTTTTAGGCCTTCAGCAATAATTGCTTGCGCCAGAACGGTGGCCGTCGTGGTGCCGTCGCCTGCAGCGTCAGAAGTCTGTGACGCCACTTCTTTGACCATCTGGGCGCCCATGTTTTCGAACTTGTCTTTTAGCTCGATCTCTTTGGCCACAGACACACCGTCTTTAGTGACGGTGGGAGAGCCAAACGACTTTTCCAGTACCACGTTACGGCCTTTCGGGCCGAGGGTAACTTTTACTGCGTTGGCAAGAACGTCAACGCCGCGCGCCATGCGTTTGCGTGCATCATCTGAAAACTTAACTTGTTTAGCTGACATATCTGCTACTTCCTAAATTGAATGCAAAAACGTGAAAGTAAATACTCGAGGCGCCCACCTTAAAAGGGTGAGCTGCGACGAAAGTTAGCCTTCAACAACCGCGAGAATATCGGCTTCGCTCATGATCAAGACTTCTTCGCCGTCGATTTTTTGCTTCTCGACGCCATAGCCATCTTTAAAGATCACGTTATCGCCAACTTTAACGTCCAAGGGGCGTACATCGCCGTTTTCCAGAATGCGACCATTACCAACAGCAAGCACTTCACCGCGTGTTGGTTTTTCTGCTGCATTGCCCGGAAGCACGATGCCGCCTGCAGTTTTCTGCTCTTCTTCAACGCGACGGACGATGACACGATCGTGCAAAGGACGGATATTCATTCACGTTCTCCTAAGTAGAGTTGAAGCCCGAGTAGGGCGGTTAGCTTAAACATATTCTCGAGAGATTAACCCACGAAAAGCGAAGACCTCACAGTCTTCATTGTTAATGGCAGCTACCGTCTAGATCGCTGCCGAATTTGTATGCTGGGTGAAAAATGGGGGCTGAGGTTAGCCTTTCAAGGGGGCGGTGCATAAAAAATTGCTTTTTGAGTGATATTCTTTCATGGCAACGCCTTAGCGCCGTCGCTGAGGTTCATCGTGGCTAATAAAATCACCCTCGATAGGCCCCTCTTCCTGGGAGTGCTGGTGGTGGTCGTCATTAGTTCTGGACGTAGAGGCGTGAGGCGCTTGCTGTTGAGCAGCTACTTTTTTCAACCCAAGCCATGTAAGGGCTTTGAACATCCATTGACGTGCGGTGGGGAGTAGGCAGGCAAGGCCCAGTGCGTCGGATAAAAAGCCAGGTGCCATGAGTAGCGCGCCACCAAAAATAAGGGCGGCACCGGTGAGCAGTTCACTGGAAGGGATCTCGCCGGCCTGCATGCGTTGGCGCGCACGTGCAAAGGTCGATACACCTTCTTTGCGAATAAGGTGCAACCCCGCAAAACCGGTACCTAGCACTAAAATTAGCGTCGTTAGTAGCCCTATTTGACTACCGATTGAAAAAAGCACTACAAAATCAAGTAGCGTAAACAGTGAGATAAACAGCAGTATGGGCATGACTAGCTCCAAATAAAAGCGACGTTATAACAGTCTTAGTTGTTTAATATGGTGACATAAATGTAAATAGCAAGCAGCTAACTTTGCCCATTACGTGGGCTATGTCGCTCGATTTTTCACCAGCATTCTTCTATGCTGCAATGCACAAAGAGACGTCAATTTTCTGCCGTAGGGAGTAACGAATGGTACTTGCCGATAAAGTAATCGCTGTCACCGGTGGGGCACGTGGCTTAGGTTATGCCATGGCGTTGCGCTTGGGTAAGCAGGGCGCGCGTATGGCTTTGCTGGACATGAGCGCGGAAGCGCTTGACCAAGCAGTATCATCACTTTCAGCCGAAGGTGTGGATGCTCAAGCCTTTGTAGTGAACGTTGCTGAAGAGTCTTCCGTGACCCAGGCATTTGCCGATATTGCGCAGCGAATGGGCCCCATCAGCGGATGCGTGAATAACGCGGGCATTACGCAAGATGCGCTGCTAGTGAAAGCCAAAGAGGGGCGGGTTGAAAAGCGCATGTCGCTAGAGGAGTGGCAGAACGTTATCAATGTCAATTTGACCGGTGTTTTTCTGTGCGGTCGCGAAGCTGCCACGCAGATGATTGAAGCGGGCCATGAAGGCGTTATCGTCAATATTTCCAGCATCTCCCGCGCCGGTAACATGGGGCAGAGCAATTATGCCGCTGCCAAAGCGGGCGTGCATGCGCTAACGGTTACCTGGAGTAAAGAACTAGCCCGTTATGGCATTCGCACCGGGACCGTCGCGCCTGGGTTTGTCGCCACCGAAATGACCGCTGCTATGCGGCCCGATATGTTGGAGCGTATTGCATCGAGTGTGCCGCTTAAGCGGCTGGGCGAGCCGGATAACATTGCTCAAAGCGTCGCGTTTATACTCGAAAATGACTATTTCACCGGGCGTATGATTGAGTGCGATGGTGGATTACGGCTGTAGGTGGTGACTAATTAAGCGGTTTGGCTGGGTCGCGCGCTTGCGTGAGACAAATAAAAGGGCGGACTGATCAGTCCGCCCAAAACGTGATTATTCTGTGGCCTAAAAATAGTCGCGGCTGATTTCACGTTGAAAATACATCTCCAGGCGCAGTGTCATTGCCCAGCGTGGGTCATAGCTAACGTCGCGCTGGAAGTGGAGTTCGGGAATGACATCGGCAAATAAAATGCCTTTATGAATGTCGCGACGATAACGTGTTTGCAGGTAGTAATTTGTCATGCGCGGATCAGAGGCGCTTTCACCGATAGCAATCGCCGAGTAGCGCAACGCACTGCGGCGGTTGATGCGATGATTGATTTCGGCGATTTCACTATATTCCAAGGTGTCCTCTTCTTCGCGCCACTGAACCGTCGTGATAAATCTTAAGTGACGGCGCTCGCTCAGAGCGCGACCCAAATCCCAGCGCGTTCGGGCTGAATAACCATCATTGTTAAACCATGACACGCGGTTGTTCGATTCAAGCTGCCACGGCCCGTCGCCCAGCTGCCATAACCTTTCGCTGGTAAAGCGTACGTACGGGTCTAATGGCAGACGTAGCCGAATACCCGCGCCTACTCGGTTACTCCAGTTCTCGCGCTTGTCACGGCTCTCTAGCCAATCAAGACCCAGTGTAGAGCTGCGTCGGTCACGCTGGTCATTATTAAGGCGCCCAGAGCCTTGCTCTTCAAGCGTGCCTTGTGACTCCTCTGGGTCGCTTTCAATGACCAAGCGTAAGCGCTCTTCAGAGGTAGGTAGGTCAATACGATAGCGAAGCGACGTGTCGCCGCGGGTGCCATCCCCCTCCATCCAGTCTATTTCCTGACCAAACCTCAGGTAGGACTCGTTCTTGGCCTGCATGTGGTCGCCGGTGCCGAAAAAGCCATCTATCCGACGTGAGGTATTATCCACCCAGTTGCCAACGCTTTCGCGAAACGGTTCCACGCGGGATTCCGCCCACTCGGGTAAGTCGCTATCTTCCTCTTCGGCATAGGCCTGCGTTGCTAAGGTAGCCATTATTCCGAGCCAGCAGAAGGTCAGGAGTTTATGCATCGAGTGGTCTCAAATCAAAAAGTGCTTGCTGTTACAAATCAGCTTTGCAGTGAATCCTATTAACGTGCCTTGTGGGTCTCGATCTCTTTTGCCCATCCAAGGACACGCTTACGTTGGCCGCGGCTATTAAGACGGTCTGTATCAACGCTAGCCGGAATTAGCTGGCGATTGGGTGATGCGTCTAGGTCTAGATTAAACGAGCGTGAAGCGCCCGTGGGCATATCTTCGGAGCCATAAATGGCAATCACACGAATTTCCAATTGTATGTTTTGCTCATGCAACAGGTTATCGTCAATTTCCCAATACTCTTTAACCTGATTGACAATATCGCCAAACGACTGAATGTTAAGGTAGTCTCCTGAAGCAAGTGGGCCTTGATGGGTGCGATAGCTGCCTTCCTGCTGTTCACTGCCTCCTTGTTGGTATTCGACGACATCAAGCGAATAACTCTGTTTTTTGGTGTGCAGAACCGCCACAAGGTGTTGAACATAGATCGCTTCGCTACTCATGTTGCTGATTAAGCAAATAGCGTCCACACCGATGCCTTTACCACGATTGATGATGACGCGAGGGCGACGCTGGCGAACATAGCCGTTATAAAGCAGTTGGGCGTAAAACACCCATACGAAGAGTGTGCAAATACTGGCGATTGCCGAGATGGCTTGGGCGTTTTCGTTGAGCCATTCCATTATGTGAGATCCTTCTCATAGCGAGTGGAGAGTGTCATGGTCAGCCATAGTGACGCCCACTGCTCGCAGTGAGCTGATAATAGCTGTTTTTTCACTCTATTAAGCAAAGCCTAGCGGAAAATTTGAGCCAAGTCAGCCTGTTAAGACTATTTGATGCAGCAAACGCAAAGCACGAAAAAAATGGCAGTGAGCCATTTAGTGTTTGAAGCAAGGGGAAATGCTGACTAATACACTGGCTTAGATATGCCTAAAGCAGGCTATATAATGACCAAATAAGAGGAGGGGGGTAAAGCTAATTGCTTGAAGACTAACAAGTAATTGGTGCGGATGGGGAGACTCGAACTCCCACACCTTACGGCACCCAGCCCCTAACAAAATCAAACGCTTACAAAACAACACCCGCCAGCCAATTTCGAAAGTGTCACACCCAAGCGTCGTGAATATTTTTGCCCAATCTACCGGTCAGGCGGTTCATTAGCAACCTCGCTGACCTACAAAGGCATGAAACTGTCTCCCCTCGCGGATTGCTTGCTTCATGAGTCATTTCGTATAAGTGACATGTGGAGGTAGCCTAAGTAGACTCTAATAAAAATGAATTACAGCTCAATGAGAGCCGACAGTTAGGGGAGTGCTGGGCGAATGGCTTTTGATCAGACCTATTGTATGGATGCACTCAATACGGCGACGCAATCGGATGCCCAACCTGACGAATTTATCTACGCCTTGCTTGATGCCTACGGATTTCCAAAAGCCACTATTACTCAAGTTCGTAATGGCGGGCAGCGTAACGTAGCTAGTCGTAAGGATGATGGGCACGTAGCGCTTAAGAACTGGCTCTACTTCATGCCGGTGCGTCAGGGTGAGAGCATCCACGAGGCGCTGCAGGTGCTTGCAGACGAAGACGAGCCTGCCCGTCACAAATGTCGCTTCTTGGTGGTGTCTGATTTCAGTGAGCTAACAGCGTTAGATACTAAGACTGACGAGCGCTTAGAGGTTGGTTTTAGTGACCTGGCGACTCAATACCTCTTCTTTGCACCGATGGCAGGCCTGGAGCGCACCAAGCAATTCGATGAGGCATCTGCCGATCTTAAAGCAGCGGCTAAGATGGGCCGGCTGTTCGACCGACTAAAAGAGGTCAATGAGTTCAGCACACAAGAGCAGCTTCATTCTCTCAATGTTTTCCTGACTCGCTTACTCTTTTGCTACTTCGCTGAAGACACCGGTATTTTTCCAAAAAACGCTTTTACGAAAGTCATCACTGAAGCTAGCGATGAGAACGGAGAAGGGTTGTCTGAGCTGCTAGCTCAACTATTCCGAGTTATGAATCAGCCAGAGAACGAACGCTCAGCAAGCCTACCAACCCACATCACCCAGTTCCCTTATGTTAATGGTGGTCTGTTCCGTGATGACTTGCCCGTGCCCGAAATTCGCGGCAAAGGGCGTCGGATGATGATCGAGTGTGGTCAGCTCGCATGGGAAGCAGTGAATCCAGACATCTTCGGCTCGATGTTCCAAGCGGTTGTAGACGAGGAGAGCCGGGACGGGCTTGGTCAGCATTACACATCCGTGCCTAACATCATGAAGGTGATTCGTCCGCTTTTTCTCGACAAGTTATATGACGAGCTGCACCACGCTGAAGGCAATCGCAAGAGGTTAGAATCGCTGCTTGACCGTCTATCGTGTATTAAGGTGTTCGATCCTGCGATGGGATCAGGAAATTTTCTAATCATTGCCTATAAAGAGCTACGCCGGCTAGAAATGGCAGTTTTTAGAGCGCTACAAGATGTTGGCGAGCAGAAACAGAATGAGCTGTTCATGAGTGGGGTTCGGCTGAGCCAGTTTTACGGTATTGAAATTGATGATTTCGCTCATGAAGTGGCGCAGCTCTCTATGTGGCTGGCAGAGCATCAGATGAATATGTTGTTTGCCAAAGAGTTCGGCCATACAGAACCGCTTCTCCCTCTCAAAGTTGCAGGACAACTTATTTCTGGGAATAGCCTGCAATTGAACTGGCACGATGTCTGCCAAAATGCTGGGGAAGTTGAGGTTTATATTTGTGGTAACCCCCCATTTCATGGCACAGCCGGTAGAAATGAAGATCAGATTTGCGATATGAAGCGAGTGTTTGGCAAAAAAGCCCTCGGATATCTGGACTATGTCGCATGTTGGCTTCGAAAAGGGGCGGATTATCTGCAATCCGGAGGTGAAGCCGCTTTTGTAGCAACCAATTCAATCTGCCAAGGACAGCAAGTTGCTACTCTATGGCCAGACATCCTTGATTCTGGAGTTGAATTATCTTTTTGCTATCAAACCTTTCCTTGGCGTAATAGTGCCCAAGGCAACGCTGGCGTGCACGTCGTAATTGTTGGACTAAGCAAGCAACCTTCGCAAAAGCGGCTCTACCAAAGGGTTTCAGGTGAGTGGCGAATGAAGGTAGTAAATAATATCAGTCCGTATCTTCTGGAAGGTGGGAATACCATTGTATCTAGTCGCAATAGGCCTCTGGTAGATTCGCCAAAAATGGTTTTTGGAAACAAGCCTACAGATGGTGGGAACCTGATCTTGTCTCAGCCGGAAAAAGAGCATTTGCTCAATAAAGAGCTGAACCGCCCCGGCTTTACCGGAGACTCCATATCTTGAGAGGATGGAGTTATGAACTCACCAAAACGATATTCCCCAGAAGTCCGGGAGCGAGCTGTTCG
>JGI24025J20009_10000914_pt1 | contig 22740 bp, 15 predicted proteins | sample Cruoilmetagenom3_FD_20009 | JGI IMG/M metagenome (IMG submission 20009) | reverse complement strand
AATTTCATGGTATTTCCTACAACTATCTGACCATTTTTAACAACTGGTTTTTCAACAATAGCTCCAACAGATAAAATAGCTGAATTAGGTTGATTGATAATTGACGTAAAACTCTCAATTCCAAACATCCCTAAATTAGAAATGGTAAAGGTACTTCCCTCCATTTCCTGAGGTGTTAGTTTTTTATTTCTCGCTTTACCTGCAAAATCCTTTACTGAAGCACCAATTTGTGTTAAACTTTGCTCGTTAGCAAATTTCACAACAGGAACAACCAAACCATCAGGAACTGCAACTGCTACTCCAATATGAACATGGTTATTAAGTTGCATTCTATCATCAAACCATTGTGAATTTACTTGTGGATGTTGCTTTAATGCTAATGCACAAGCTTTTACAATGATGTCGTTATATGAAATTTTAGTATCTGGTAGTGAATTGTATTGCTGACGGAATGCTATGGCATTTTCCATATCAAACTCCACATTTAAATAATAATGTGGCGCTGTGAATTTAGATTCACCTAAACGTTTTGCTATAACCTTACGCATCTGCGAATGCTTTACCTCATCGAAATCTTCTTGTCCACTAGGCACAAATTTACCAACTGAAACAGTTGATACTCCAGGTGTATAATTTTCTATGTCACGTTTAACAACTCTTCCATTTTCACCAGTTCCTTGTACTTGAGAAATATTAATCCCTCTTTCATCAGCCATTTTTTTAGCTAATGGTGAAACAAATATTCTATTTGAATTTGAAGCTTGAGACTTCTCGACTGCGATCGAAGTGGTAGTTTCTTTTTTAGGCACTTCACTTTTAGGAAGAGATTCCTCGACTGCGCTCGGAATGACATCTTTTCTATCATCTTTAGAACTACTTACTTTAAAGTTTTTAGCTATTTGAGATACATCTGTTCCTTTTGGTCCAATAATAGCTAAAAGCGCATCTACTTTAGCAGTTTCACCTTCATTTAAACCAACATGCAATAAAGTTCCAGATTGGAAACTTTCAAATTCCATAGTCGCTTTATCTGTTTCAATTTCAGCAAGAATATCTCCTTCTTCAACCGCATCGCCAACTTTTTTAAGCCAAGAGGCAACCGTACCTTCTTCCATAGTATCACTCAATCGTGGCATGGTAACAACTATGACTCCTTCTGGAAGTTCTGTTTCAGTTTTAGATTCTTCGTTATCACTCTGAATGACATTATCGTTAGACTCTACGACTGCACTCAGGTTGACAGCCGCATTTTTTAAGAGTTCAGAAATATCTTCATCTTTTTCTCCAATGATGGCTAAAAGCTCATCCACTTTAGTAGTTTCTCCTTCTTGCACACCAATATGAAGTAAAGTTCCTTCGTAAAAAGACTCGAATTCCATTGTAGCTTTATCTGTTTCAATTTCAGCAAGAATATCGCCTTCTTCTATTTTATCGCCAACTTTTTTCAACCAAGAAGCAACTGTACCTTCTTCCATGGTATCACTTAAACGAGGCATATTAATTATTTCTGCCATAGCTTATATTTTGTGTTGAATAAATGGATAATCTTCTTGTTCATATACAGTATCGTACATGACATTTTTATCTGGATATGGTGATTCTTCAGCAAATTTCTCACATTCACTTACTAAATCTTTTACTCGTTTGTCAATTTTCTTGATATCAGCTTCAGATGCATACTTCTTTTTAAGAATAACATCTTTTACTTGTGTTATTGGATCAATTTTTTTGTACTCTTCGACTTCATCTTTCGTTCTATAATGCTGGGCATCACTCATAGAGTGACCTCTATATCTGTAAGTTTTTAATTCTAAAAAAGTTGGGCCATCTCCTCTTCTTGCACGTGAAATAGCTTCATCAAAGGCTTCTGCAACTTTTATAGGGTTCATACCATCAACTGGTCCACAAGGCATTTCGTAACCCAATCCTAATTTCCAAATATCTGTATGATTTGCTGTTCTATCTACTGAAGTTCCCATGGCATACCCATTGTTTTCGCAAACAAAAACTACAGGTAATTTCCAGTTCATTGCCATGTTAAAGGTTTCATGAAGAGACCCTTGTCTAGCAGCTCCATCGCCAAAACAACATAGTGTAACAGCATCAACATTATGATATTTATCACCAAATGCAATACCTGCTCCTAAGGGAATCTGTCCACCTACAATACCATGTCCACCATAAAAACGATGTTCTTTTGAAAAAATATGCATGGAACCTCCTAAACCTTGAGAAGTCCCTGTTGCTTTTCCATACAATTCTGCCATAACTCGTCTAGGATCAACTCCCATTCCTATTGGCTGTACATGATTTCTATAAGCAGTAATCATTTTATCTTTAGTCAAGTCCATAGCATGTAAAGCTCCAGCTAATATAGCTTCCTGACCATTGTATAAGTGAAGAAACCCTCTTACTTTTTGTTGTATGTAAACGGCAGCTAGCTTGTCTTCAAACTTTCTCCAGAACAACATATCTTCATACCACTTAAGGTAAACTTCTTTAGTTATTTTTTGCATTGGTTACGTTACTTAGATAAACGATTAACAAAAATACTACTTTAGTTACTAACCAAAAAACTGTAATTCGTAAAAATTTACTGAGAGTCTAAATATTTATCCTTAAGAGAATTTAAAGAACTGATTTATCAAATATTAAAGGCAATAGATTAGCCAAAGAATGAGACTTCACGACTTTACCTGTTTCACCCATAAAATAAATTTCTATAGGTGCATCTTGTTTCACCTCATACTCTGCAATAGCTTGCCTACATGCTCCACATGGAGGAATTGGCACAATTGTTTGATGAGTTCTTGAACCAGCAATTATGGCCATTTTTAGAATTTTAGCATTTGGGTATTGGGAACCTGCATAATATATTGCAGTTCGTTCTGCACATAATCCAGATGGATAGGACGCATTTTCCTGGTTAGAACCCAAAACAATTTGATTGTTATCTAATAAAATGGCAGCACCAACACTAAATTTAGAATAAGGAGAGTAGGCATTTTTTCTAGCTATAACAGCTTGATCCATTAATTTTGAAATATCTACTGGCAACTCTTCTACATTATCGTAAACTGTTAATATAGATTCGATTTTTATTTCTTTCATAAGCTTTAACTAGGCTTAAAGTTAGCAATACTATTTTAGACAAAAAAACTATTGCTAATGGCAATAGTTTTTTTTGTCATTCAGAGCAAAGCGAAGAATCTCACAATAAAAATATTCAAAAAAATTTTCATCTATTATTTCTTCTGTATGCCATTTTAATATTCTGAATATGCTCCTCTGTCAATATTAAAGGTTAATGAGAAGCGAAGTGTATTTTCTAATGGACTAGGTACTTTTGATGCTGAAAATAAATATGATAAATCAATACCTATAACATTATACCTAAATCCTGCTCCAACTGCAAAAAACTGTCTAGCTCCTTTATCTGGACTTTCATGAAAGTATCCTGCTCTAAAAGCAAAAGAATCTTGATAAGAATATTCTGCTCCTAATGCCCAAGTCCATTCTTCCATTTCTTCACTAAATCCTCCTGGTGCATCACCAAAAGATTGGAACATTCCTTTAACAAAACTTACATCTGGATCTTTTCCTTCTATAATATAATCAGGCTCGTAACTAATTTCATTATCTATAGTTGGATCATATTCTCCATCACCATCTATATCTTCATACACACGTTTAGTTCCAGTAATTGGAGGCGTTGGCACTAAAAGCTTAGTTACTTCAGCTGTAAGAGATACTTTATTAAAATCGTCCAAAATAAAATCGAAACCTCCACCTAAACGCAACGTTGTTGGCTGGAAATTTTCCTGCCCACCTTCATCATACTTGAATTTTGGTCCAACATTTTGAATAGCAAAACCAAATCTAGTTCTTCCATTAAAACTACCATACGCTTGCTCTTCACTTTGGTAAAAACCTGAAATATCTACTCCAAACGTACTTGCTGCAGAGGTATCGCCATTACCATTAGGGATTTTTAAATCGGAGTTTAAATAACGCATGGCAACAGACATACCAAACTGGTCACTTAATCTTAAAGCATAAGAAACATCGAAAGTAAATTCGTTTGGACTTTGAATTAATGGAGTTTGATTTTCATCTTCAACAAATTCTATTTCACCTAAAGAGAAATATCTAAAACTGGCTGCAAAAGAACTTCTTTCATTTAACCTATTAAAATACGTCAGGCTCCCTAAAAATATATCGTTAACCAGTTTACTTAAGTAAGGCGTATAACTAACTGCAACTCCTTGTTTTGTTTCAGAAAAAACATATTTTGATGAATTCCATTGTTGAGAAAACCCATCGGCTGAAGTTGCAACTCCCATATCTCCCATAGAAGCTGATCGAGCATCTGCTGAGATTAATAAAAAAGGAACTCCTGTAGTGATTACTCTTGAATCAAAAGGATCTGGAGTTATTTCTTCAATAATATTTTGTGACTGTATTTGTGTAGCAAAAAATAATGCTGATAATATTAAAATTGATTTCTTCATAAATTCTCTTTATTTAACAAATATATATTTTTATTATAGTATAACAAGTTTCTCTATTTTTTCAACAGTTTTGTTTAAGGTTGCCGAGCGAACAGTAAGTTTATATATGTAAACTCCTTTTCCAATTTTATCTCCAAAATCGTCTCTTCCATCCCAAATTAAGTCTCTTGACAGAGTGGATGTTCCATTATTACAACATTCGGCATTATTGGTTTGCCCACTTATTGTTTTTACTATTTTACCTGTAACAGTAAATATTTGAACTAAAACGTCTAAAGGTTCCGAGCTATTGTGGTTAAACCAAAATTCAGTGTAATTAACGAATGGATTCGGATAATTTAAAACATTTTCGATAACTAACTCTTGATTCTCGTCAAACACCACAAATTGTAGTTCAGTGGTAGAAGAATTGTTATAAACATCCCATGCTTTAATTGTTAATGTATGCATTCCTGCATCTAAATCTCTTAATGGGTAATTTACTATTCCTCTTTGGTAATCGTCTAATTCTGTTTGATAGTAATCGTTTAAAACATAAGGGTTAGCTTCATCTCCATCAAGGATTCCTACTATATCATGACCAATACCACTTGCTGTATTAATTCCATTGTCGTCTTGCAATTTTAATATAAGACTTGGAGAACTATTAGTTATTCCTCCTGAAACAAAACTTTCATCATTGAGAAACGCATTCATTACTGGTCCAATATTATCTTCTTCAGCATTTTCGTTTAATCCTCCAATTTGAACTTGACCAACACTTGCTCCAGAATGGTCAATAAGTTGTCCTTCTTTTTTAGCATAAAAGCTTACTTTACCATAGTCTACAGGAATACCTATATCTCTAGGCACAACAAATTCTATATCGAATTGTCCATTTGTAATGGAAGATTGCCCTCTAAAAATAATAGCTCCAAGAGTTTCAAAATCCATTTTTATTACTTGTCCACCATCTCTGGTTCCATCATTCCCTAAGGTTTGTCTTTGGATATTCTTATCAAAAATGGTAGAGGAAAGCACGCCATTAAAATCGCTTAACAGATTCCCAGATTCATCCACTATTTCTCCAGATAGTTTCACACGCCCTAACGCTTGAAGCACATCAGTTGTTCCAGAAATAGGTGCATCGTTTATTTCTGTTAAAACAATATTTGGTTTACCAAATGATAATTTCATTGCAGGATCTCCAATAAAAAACACCAATCTTCTTTGTCCGCCATTTGAAATTGCTGGATCATTTTTTGTAAGTCTCAATGCTTCAGCCATACTTGGGTATTCGTTATCTGGAATATTATCATTCTCACTATATGAGAATAAATATTCTTCTAACACCCTATTAAATGTGACTCCTACATTAACAAAAATCTGTCTGGTAGTTGTAATTAAACCAATTGCTCCTCCATCTTTATTCCAATAAGTAAATTCTCCAGCCGTTGGTCGAATAGGATTATCAAACTTTGTAAATTCACAAGTAACAGTTACAAAACAATTAAGTCTACAAACATTATTTAATTCTTGCGCATCTGGTTTTTCAAAAATTCGTTCGTGAGCTAAACCATCTTCTCCTCCATGCCCAAAATAATTAACGACTAACGCGCCTGTTTCTAATGCATTTTTTATTGCCGTATTTACTGTTGGATACCTATCTCCTCCTGCTGAAGACTCTTGTTGATAGGCATCAGAATGAATTTTAATAACATTAATAAATGGTTTTTCTGCAGTAACTTCATTTCCAATTTCGTCTGTAGTGGCTTGCAAAATTTGTTCCCAAGATTCATCTATATCGTCTGAAATAACAACAAAATTATTCCTCCAACTACCAAATGATGCTTCAACATAATATCTTTCTACTTTATCAACCATGTCTTTAGCTTTCTGGTAAGAGTCTGCCAGAATTCTACCAACTGCAATATCTAATTTATCTGAGATACCCATATCTCCTTCGTCAAAATCCATCATACCATAAAAATCGTCAGATATAAACGAATTAGTTAAATTAAAGCTGTTATAAGCATGCCAAGAAGGGACAATATTCGTATTATTTGGAATTCTATCTTTATAATCGAAAGAGCCATCACCAAATAAACAAACGTATTTAATTCTTTTCTCTGGCGTACTCGCATTATCATACACATATTTTATAAAATTCCTAATAGCTCCAATATCTTGGTTTCCTGTGCTAAACTCTTTATATATTTGATGTAAAGAAACAACCTTAACATTCAATTGATTAAAGTTCCTATTAATCTGTGCCAATCTTTCAGCTTGACCTTTGTAGCTATTTGGTGTGATAACCAAATAATCAATATCTTTAAATTCACCTTGAGAATCTTGAAAAATAGTTCCCTTTAAATTTTGATTGCTAACTGTTTTAATCGAGCCTATCATAGGTTCATAATAATTCAATGGAGTAACAATAGCATAAGATTTTAAAGTTCCTAATGAAGATGTAAAACTTAGATTAGAATTATTATCTGAATTAATAAGATTTTTAACATTATAAATATCTGTTACATCCCAAACCTCTTGGACTTGTGATGTATTTGTCAAATTATACTGTCCAATACCTGATAATTGGGTAACTGCATAATTTTTGAAAGTGAATTGTTTCCCTGAAAAATTTAATGCTCGAGTTGCTTCAATAGATATATAGTCTATATAAGCCATTGCTGATGGATTACCTCCATCATTATGTGTTAAACTAACTGATAAATCTGAAGAATTTACTAGTAAATTATTATCATAACTATTTTCAGTAGCCAGATTTGAATCTGTTGTAGCTGGCAAAGACAAATTAACTATATCTGTTCCATTAATTTCAACTTGCATAGTGGTAGGAACTTCTGCTGTTGAACCAAGGAAAACTTTGAAATTAATTGGATCTGTAGTAACCAAATCTGGAAAAGAAAAATCGAAAGTTTTGGTGTCTTCAATATCAAATTCATCACCAAACCAACGTCTTCCAACACTAACTAAATTATGCTCATCTTCTTCATGAAACTTATAGTCTTGAAACGTATCTATAGTCAAATCAATTGGTCCAGAAGGTTGAACAAAAGGCTGAACCCTTTTTCCATATCCTGAACTTATATTTATATAATAATAAGTTTTATCCGTATAACAATTAATATTTGTATTACTTACTTCATCAAATCCTTTTGGTCCTTGCCCATAAAAAAGAACATAATCGCTATCGTTAAAATAACCGTCTGTTTCTCCAATAATTTTAATAGCATTTTCTTGAACATCTATTGGATAAGGTTCAGAATTAGCAAAAGGAATCATTCTTCCTCCATTTCCATATAATTTTAATGTCCTTGGATCAAGATTATCAACATTAATACCTAAATCAGATAAAAAGTTTCTAGTTATCTTAAAAATTCCTGTTTTATCTATTTGAAATTTATACCATTGCCCACTGCTTAAAACGGAATTGCTTATAACCCTATTATTATAAGGAGAACTATTATTTGTAATTCTCCCATTAGAATATGAAATAGAAAAAGAGGTAACTTTTTTAAATCCACCTTGATTTGTTTTAACTATTGGAGATAAAACTAAATAAGCATAATAAGTATTTCTAGCAATTGATGTTTTTAAACTATAGGTTAATTCATTAGGAATTGAATTAACATTTATGTCTTTCAAGTCTGTTTGACTAATTGGTTCATATTGTACATTATTAACTGATACAGAACGTTCATCGATAGCTTGAGAAATTTCCCATTGGGAAATAAACTGAAGTCCTTCTGTTAAACTATAACTAAAGTTAGTCTCATTAAAAAAAGGGATATTTAGTTTAAAGCTTTCTGTAGTTAACACTTTTTCACCTTCCCATTTAATATCAAATTGCTTTTGCTGGGAGTAAGTAAATAAAGTGACAAAAAATAAAAGGAGTAATAATTTCTTTTTCATTGGTTAAATAACGTGAATAATTGCTTGATATTATTAGAGAACAAACAATTTTAAAAAAACGTTTCAAAATTACAATAATAATTTATAAAAATATGCGTTATCTAGTCACAAAATACAAGTTAAAAACGCAAAAATCATCGTTGTAATGTTTAATAAATAGGACGAAATGCAGTTTTTTTTAATCAATTTTCACTTTTTAGCTTGTAATATTCGCTATATTTATTATATTGCGTCACCAAAAACATGATTAAGCTTACTTAAAAGTATGGATATGAAAAAAGTAATGGCATTTAAGATATTGTTAATTTTAACAATATCTATAACTACGATTGGTTGTAAAAGATCATCAAGCTCTAACAGCTCCAGAGCTACCGGTTGGGACGTAAACTCTAGAGATGGAGGTTTCCAATACAATACACAATTTAAAGAACAAGAAACTGCTCCTGGTTTAGTATTTGTAGAAGGTGGTACATTTACTATGGGTAAAGTTCAAGACGATGTAATGCATGATTGGAACAATACTCCAAATCAGCAACACGTTCAATCCTTTTATATGGATGAAACAGAAGTAACCAATAAAATGTATATGGAATACCTTGATTGGTTAAAAAGAATTTATCCACCAACAGAAGACAATTACAAAGCAATCTACAATGGTGCGCTTCCTGACACTTTAGTATGGAGAAATAGATTAGGTTATAACGAAGTTATGACAGAAAACTATTTACGTCATCCAGGTTATGGAGAATATCCTGTAGTTGGAGTAAGTTGGATTCAAGCTGTTGAATTTGCTAGCTGGAGATCAGATCGTGTAAACGAAATGTATTTAGAAGATGCTGGATATATTACTAGAGATGCTAAAATTTCTAGTGTAGAAGCTGGTCAAACTTTTAATACCGAAACTTATATCAATGCCCCAACACAAGTATATGGAGGTAATGATAGTTTAACAAACCCTGATAATACTAGAAGAAGAGTAAATACTACAGCTTCTGGAGATACTATTGGCGTTTATGCTGGTAGAGAAACTGGTATTATTTCTCCAGGCTACAGATTACCTACAGAAGCTGAGTGGGAATATGCTGCTTTAGGCTTAACAGAACTACGTAATTTTAACATTTATAGAGGTAGAAAAAAATACCCTTGGGATGGACAATATACACGTTCAGGAAAACGTCAAGTAAAAGGAGACCAAATGGCCAACTTTAAACAAGGTAAAGGTGATTATGGTGGTATTGCTGGATGGTCTGACGATGGTGCAGATATTACGAATGAAGTAAAACAATACGAACCAAATGATTTTGGTTTATATGATATGGCTGGAAATGTTGCTGAATGGGTAGCAGATGTTTACAGACCTATAGTAGATGATGAATTTAACGATTTTAACTACTATCGTGGAAATGTATATACTAAAAACTCTATTAGCGAAGATGGTACTGTTAAAATTGTAACAACAGATGAAATCGTATTTGATACTTTACCTAATGGTAAAGTAGTAGCGAGAGATTTACCAGGTGAAATTGCGCAAGTTGCTGTTGATGATGAAGAAACTTATTTAAGACAAAATTTCGATAGATCTGACAATAGAAACTTTAGGGATGGAGACAAGCAATCGTCTCGTCAATACAGAGAAAGCTTTGGTGATGAAGATGGTGTTTCTGGTGAGTCTGCTATGACAAGTAAAATGTATAACTCTCCTAAACATAATATAGATGTAGATGATTCTACAGGAGCATTGATTAGAGAGTATGACAAATCTAACAAGAGAACCTCACTAATAAACGATGAAGTTCGTGTATATAAAGGTGGTTCTTGGAGAGATAGAGAATACTGGTTAGACCCAGCACAAAGACGCTATTTCCCACAAACTATGGCTACAGACTATATTGGATTTAGATGTGCAATGTCTAGAGTTGGTTCTAAATCTCAAGGGAAGAACAAAACAAAAAATTAAGATTATTTAAATCTTTTAAAAAAGTCCTAACTAATTGTTAGGACTTTTTTTATACTTTTATTTTATGAATATAGAACACCTACATAAACTCTTCTTAAAACATCCTTCTGTTTCAACAGACACTAGAAAAATAACAAAGAATGATTTATATTTTGCTCTAAAAGGAGATAATTTTAATGGTAATGCCTTTACAAAACAAGCCCTAGAAAATGGTGCTTCTTATTGCATTATAGATGAAGAAAAATTTGCTATAAACAAGCAATGTATCTTGGTTGTAGATGTTTTAGAAACATTGCAGAAATTAGCAACGTTTCATAGAACATATTTAAACCTTCCTATTATAGGTTTAACAGGTAGTAATGGAAAAACAACAACTAAAGAGTTGATTCATGCAGTACTTTCAAAGAAATTTAAAACTTCAGCTACAATAGGCAATCTCAACAATCATATTGGTGTACCATTAACTCTCTTAAAGATGAATACTAACACAGAGTTTGGTATTGTAGAAATGGGAGCCAATCATAAAAAGGAAATTGCATTTTTATCTAACATTGCTCTTCCAGACTATGGTTTGATTACCAATTTTGGAAAAGCACATTTAGAAGGCTTTGGCAGTATTGAAGGTGTTATTGAAGGGAAATCTGAAATATACAACCATCTTATAAAACATAATAAAATCATATTTATTAACTCTAACGACCCTATTCAGTTAGAGAAAAGCAAAGAAGCAAAAACCATTACTTTTGGGAATAAAAAAACGGATGATTTTGAAATTCATTTTAAAAGTGCACAACCAAATGTGACAGTTGAATTTAATAACAATGAAATAAATAGCCAGCTCATTGGCGAATACAATTTTAATAATATTTCTGTGGCTATTGCCATTGGCGCTTATTTTAAAGTAGATGAAAAACTCATAAATGAAGCTATAGAAAATTACTCTCCAAAAAACAACAGGTCTCAAATTGTTGAAAAAGGAACAACTAAAATTATTCTAGATGCTTACAATGCCAATCCATCAAGCATGAAAGTGGCTTTAGAAAATTTTGGGAAATTAGAAGCTGAAAACAAAATTGCCATTCTTGGAGATATGTTCGAATTGGGCCAAGATGCTAAGAAAGAACATATAGCTATTGCTGAACAAGCAAATTCACTAAATGTTTTGAAAGTAATTTTTATAGGTGAAAATTTTCATGAAGCTATTCCAAAAACCAATGAAACCTATAAAACCTTCAATAACTTTAAAGAGCAATTCCATTTAGACACATTAAAGAATGCCACAATACTAATTAAAGGATCTCGAGGTATGGCTTTGGAACGTATCTTAGACTTATTTTAAACAGAATAAAATTAATTCTGTCTGAACAACCAAAATTAAAATCTGATAAAGTAATTTATGGATATTTAGAATTCGAAAGTTCGGGATTTATCAAGATGAACCGACTTTTGGACGTAAAGAAACCAAAGAAAGAACAAAACTAAAAATGAAGATGAAGATGAAGATGAAGATGAAGATGAAGATGAAAGTGTATATCAAATCAAAATATCTTTAAATAGAAAAAATGAACCAAAAAAAAAAAATCAGTTAACAACAAATTATATAATTTATTGCTAGTTCTAGCTACTACTTACGAAAATCTTCACGGATTTTCTATTCGGTTTATTTTTGTTAAATTATGTGCTCTATAAAACAACAAATCATTTACAAACTCTATTCTATCACTATTAAAAACCACATTATGAAGCCTTTTCGTTCAATTTACCTATCCCTTTTTGTTCTCTTCCTTATAGGTTGTAAAACACCTCAAACAACTGTTACTACAGAACATAACCTGTCAACTTTCGAAAAATTGTCAAGCATGGAAAATGTTGTCAGTATTGAAAAAAAAGCAGCTTTAAGTCATTTCGATGAGAATTTTGAAATCTGGTTCGAACAACCTATTAGCTATAATGACTTATCAAAAGGCACATTTAAACAACGCGTATTCTTAGGTTTTGAGAATCCATCTCAACCTGTTATTGTCGAGCTTCATGGTTATGGTATTGGCTCTGGAAAAGCTGGTGAACTTGCAAATCATTATAAAGCAAATCAATTAAACATTGAGCATCGTTACTTTAATAGCTCTCGTCCTGAGAACATAGATTGGAACACACTTACGGTAGAAAATGCTGCTAAAGATCAAGCAAGAATTATTGAGGCAATTAGAAAAGCGTTATTTCCAAATTCAAAATTTGTATCAACCGGAATTTCTAAAGGCTGCCAAACAACCATGTTGCATCGTAGATATTTTCCTGATAATGTAGATGCTTGCGTTTGTTATGTTGGTCCATTAAATTTTGAACGAGAAGACCCTAGAGTTTATGAGTTTTTAAATAAAGTAAGTACTCAAGAAAACCGAGATAAAGTAAAANCCTTTCAAAACTTATGTTTTGAAAATAGAACTGCTCTTTTAGAAATGATGAAAGCAGTAGGAAATGAAAAAAATATGTCTTGGGAGTTTGGTATAGATAAAGCCATTGATTATACCATTCTGGAATATTCTTTTGCTTTCTGGCAATGGGGAACTCCTATTGATAGCATTCCTATGGAAAATGCATCAGCTGAAGAAATTTACAAACATCTTATTAGTGTTGTTGGTTATGGTTTTTTTGAGGAAAAAGCTGTTGACAATTTACAACCATATTTTTGGGCTGCACTAACACAACAAGGTATTTATGGTTATGAAACTGCGCCTTTTAATAAATATTTAAACACAGAAGACATCTATAAATTCGAATGGGCTTTTCCTGAAAACATCTCTAAAGAGTACGATTTAAAACCTATGCAAGAGGTTCAAACATTTCTAGATAATTCGGCTGAAGACATGCTCTTTATTTATGGAGAATATGATTCTTGGAGTGCAACAGCTGTGGAGTTAGAAGATGGTGCTTCCAAAAGGGACCTATATAAATTTGTACATCCAAAAGGAAGTCACAAGACTAGAATAAAAAGTTTTAGTCCAGAAAGCCAGAAGAAAATTTATGACATTATTGATGGTTGGTTAAAAGAATAATACTTATCTCATTAAAGTTTCAATCTCTTCAATTTCAATTGGCATAGCTTCAGTTAAGTTGATGTTACCATCTTTGGTTATTAGATAATCATTTTCCAAACGGCAACCTATACCTTCTTCTGGTATGTATATTCCAGGCTCGCAAGTTAAAATCATTCCAGCTTCTAAAGTTCTAGAATACAAACCAACATCATGGACATCCAACCCAATATGATGTGCAGTTCCATGCATAAAGTACTTTTTATACAAGGGTTTTTCAGAGTCTTGATTTGTAACTTCATTTGCATCAAGCAAACCTAATTTTATAAGTTCTGTTTCAACAAGTTTTGCCATTTGTGATTCATAATCTGAAGGCAAAATTCCAGGTTTTAACAATTTACTTCCTTCTTTCAAGCAATATAAAACTGAAGAGTAAACTTCTTTTTGTCTCTTAGAAAATGTACCATTCACAGGAAAACATCTCGTGGTATCGCTATTGTAATTGGCATAACAAACGCCAAAATCTAATAAAATCATCTCACCATTTTTACAAATGCTATCATTCGTATTATAATGAAGAGCACAAGCATTTTTCCCTGAAGCCACAATGGGTTTAAAAGCATGACGTGTTGCTCCAGATTTTATTAAATTATAAGATAATTCAGCTTCCAGTTCGTATTCCCTCATAGTTGGTTTACAAGCTTTCAACACACGTTTAAAAGAATTCACACTAATATTAGCAGCTTGCTGTATAAGTTCAATTTCTTCATCAGACTTAATAAGTCTTAATTCTCGTGTAATTTTTGCAGCTCGATAATACTCATGCAAAGGATATTTTTCTTTACACCAAGCAATCATTCTATCTTGTTGTGTTTGCTGAATGTGAGTTACACGCTTGATATGTTCATTATGACCCAAATAAATACCATCTGCTTCAAAAGCCATTAATTGTAAGATTTTCTCAAAATCTTGAATCCATTCTACGCGTTTAATTCCAGAAATATCTGTCGCTTGTTCTTTGGTTAATTTTTCGCCATCCCAAATTTTAATATGCTCATTGGTTTCCTTGANAAACAAGATTTCACGATTCTCCTTTTTATAAGCATCAGGATAAATTACTAATATGGTTTCTTCTTGATCTATACCACACAGATAAAACAAATCGTTGTTTTGGGTAAAACCCATCACATCGTCTGCATTGTTATGCTTTACATCATTAGACGATAGAACAGCTAACGTGTTGGTTTTCATTTTTGAAACAAAACTGTTTCGGTTTTTTATGAATAAACTATTTGAAATTTGATTGTAGCGCATAATTAAAATTTTCTATCTGGATGAAACGGACTTAAATTTAATATCGTTTTTTTATCTGAAATAACTTCTGAAACCAATTTCCCTGTTGCTGGTCCCATACTCCAACCCATCATGGCATGACCTGTTGCAATGGTTAAATTATTACATTTTGAAGATTTTCCAATATAAGGTAAACCATCAGGAGACACTGGACGTAAACCTGAAGCAACATCATTTTTCTCTTCTTGAGTTAGAGTAACATCTGGATAAAAATTGTTAGTTGCTTTTGCAATGGTCTCAACTCGTACTTTATTTATATTATTGCTTATTCCTGCAATTTCCATAGTTCCAGCGAAACGTGTAAATCCATTCATTGGTGTAACTGCTACTTTAGCTTCTGCTAAAATTGACGGAATAGTGATTCCAGTTTTTTGTGTGGTATTTATACGATAACCTTTGCCTGCTTGCAGTAATAATTTCAAACCTAATTTTTTGCTTAATATAGAGCTCCACGAACCTGCTGCAAGTACAAACTCATCTGCCTTTAAAACTTGATTTTTGGTTTTTACAGCTTCAATTTTTCCATTAGTGATTATTAAATCTTCTACCTTGTCATTTGGAAAAAAAGTGACTCCAACTGACTTTAAATGCGTTTTCATTTCTGTCATAAACTCACGAGGTGTTGAATGAGAATCGCATTTATAATAAGTTGCTCCTTTTATATTTATTCTAGCAGTTGGCTCAAGAATCTGTAACTCTTCTTTACTTATTTCATTAGCATCTAACCCTTCACGTTTTGCTAGTAGAGCAGTTTTAATTTCTTCTTCCAGCATTTTATCTGTCTGACATAACATAAGCAAGCCTTTCTTCTCGTAATGAAAACTAAAGCTTTCTTCACGCTTAATATCATCAAACAAATCTTGAGTCAATAAAGTAATCCCTTTAATGGCAGGAATAGCCTTGTTAACATGATTGGCATTACAAGATTTATTAAAAGCTAGTGTCCATTTTAAAAAATCTAAATCTAGTCTTGGTTTTATATACAGAGGACTAGACTTATTAAACATCCATTTAAGTCCTTTTTTCATAACTCCTGGCGCTGATAAAGGAATAATATGACTTGGAGATAAGTAACCTGCATTTACATAAGATGCACCCGAATTCATATTAGACTGATCGATAATAATGACTTGATGCCCTTCTTTTTGAAGATAATACGCTGAACATAATCCAATTACTCCTCCACCTATTATAATAATGTTTTTACTCATATTAAATTACCTGAAATCCAAAAGCATAAGGATCGTCTTCAGAATCTATAGTTATGGTGTTATGTCCATAAATTTTTGCCCAACCCTGTATGCTTGGAATAATTGCCAACTTACCATCTAAAGTCGTTTCTTTTTCCACGCGTCCAATAAACTTGCTCCCAATGAAACTCTCGTGAATAAAATTCTCTCCACCTTTTAATTTCCCTTTAGCATGTAATTGTGCTAAACGTGCTGAAGTTCCTGTACCACAAGGGCTTCTGTCGATGGCTTTATCTCCATAAAAAACGGCATTTCTACCTGAAGATGTTGGATCGATTGGTGTTCCTGTCCAAAGCATGTGAGTCACATCTTTTATGGTTTTGTTTTCTGGATGAATGAATAGGTTTGGATACTTTTCATTAATTCGTTGTCTAACAATTTGCGAATACTGAATAATTTTTGAAGCCGAAAAATCATGAACTCCAGAGAAATTTTCTTGTGGATCTACAATGGCGTAATAATTTCCACCATAAGACACATCGAATGTTATTTCTCCCAATTCTGGGCAATCAATTGTCAACCCTTCAGCAGCTAAANAACTTTTAACGTTGGTAAATTTTACCCAATCGACTTTTNTTCCTGTTTGCTGATATTNAATTTCCACTAAACCAGCAGGAGCTTCCATTCTTATTTTCCCTGGNACTTTAGGAGTAACTAAACCTTCTTCAATAGCAATAGTTATGGTTCCTATAGTACCATGTCCACACATNGGCAAACAACCAGAGGTTTCAATAAACAGTATGGCAAAATCGTTTTCAGGATTATGTGGTGAATATAAAATACTGCCACTCATCATGTCGTGACCACGAGGCTCAAACATAAGACCTTTTCTAATCCAATCGTATTCTTTTAAAAAATGCTGACGTTTTTCGCTCATGGTGTCACCTACCAAGTCAGGTCCACCTTGTTTAATAACTCTAACCGGATTTCCACAAGTGTGCGCATCAATGCATACAAACGTACTTTTCATTTTAAACTACATCTTTAGTTTGCTTATTATTTACTAAACGTGATATCTTTAAAGGGTTTTCATTTTTCAATTCATCTGGCAACAAATTATTTGGCCAATCTTGATAACTAAAAGGTCTCACCCAACGCTTGATGGAATGAATGCCAACTGCNGTAAAACGACTATCTGTAGAAGCTGGATAAGGTCCACCATGAACCATAGATGGACAAACTTCAACTCCAGTAGGAACACCATTGTAAATGATACGTCCAACGCGATTTTGGAGCGCATCTATTACTTTATAATATTGCTTGGCTTCATCATCATCAGCAATTAAAGTACCTGTTAACTGACCTTCAAGTTTAGAAATAACCTGCTCTAATTGTTCCGCATTTTCACATTGAACAACCATAGAATATGGCCCAAAAACTTCTTGATGTAAGGTGGTATTTTTTATAAAAGTTGCTCCTTCAACTGTAGTTACAGTTTGTCTGGCATAATTAGCTTTAACGTCTGAATTATAATCTGCAACAACCGTTAATTCAGGTTGCTTAAGTGCTTTTTGCTTATTGCTTTCATAAGCTCCAATAATATTTGGATGTAACATACAAGATGGCTCTACTTTTACAATTTCATTGGATAAATTTTGAATGAAATGTGATAATTCTTCACCTTTAATGCCTAATAGCAAACCTGGATTGGTACAAAACTGACCAGTTCCTAAAGTAATAGATCCAGCATATGTTTTTGCTAAAGCCTCCCCTTTATTTTTTAAAGCACTAGGTAATATAACCACTGGATTAATACTTCCCATTTCAGCAAAAACAGGAATTGGTTCTTCTCGTTTAGCAGCTAAATCATAAAGAGCACGACCACCACGAATACTTCCTGTAAATCCTACGGCTTTGACTTTAGGATGAGACACTAATTGTGTACCAACTTCAATACCACTACTATTTAAATTTGAAAACACGCCATTTGGCATACCTGTTTTATTTGCTGCATTTATAATAGCTGATGCTATTAATTCTCCAGTACCAGCATGCATTGGATGCGATTTTACGATTACTGGACAACCAGCTGCTAATGCTGCAGCAGTATCTCCACCAGCTGTAGAATAAGCTAAAGGAAAATTACTTGCTCCAAAAACAACAACTGGACCTAAAGGCACTAACATTTTCCGAATATCAGATTTTGGCATTGGCTGTCTATCTGGTTGTGCTGTATCTATGGTAGCTTCAACCCAAGAACCTTCTTCAAGTAATTCTGCAAACGCTCGTAATTGACCAACAGTCCTACCTCGCTCTCCTTTGGCACGCCCTTCTGGCAAGCCTGTCTCAGAGCAATAGATTTTAATTAATTCATCATCCAAAGCTAAAATTTCATCTGCAATAGCACTTAAAAACTCCGCTTTTCGTTTTCCGGAAAGTGTTCGACATTCTTTAAATGCATTTGATGCTAATGAAACAGCTTCATTTATTTCTTGAGAATCAGCTTCAATGAATACGTTTTCGTTGTTAATATTCAACTGTGGATTGAAGGTTTTGTAGGTCTTCGATCCTTTTGCTGATAATTGATTTCCTATATAATTTTTTCCTGTTATCATTTTGATTTAATGCTTTTTAAGTGTTTTTCAATATCGACTGGTTTATGAACTATTTTAGTTGATACTGGATATTTTTCTAATAAACTTTCTGGCCTTATAGGTCGTTTTTCAAATCCACCTCCACAGTTAGGACAAATCTTATGCAAGATGTTGTCAACACAGTCTTTACAAAAGGTACATTCAAATGTACAAATCATAGCTTCTTGAGAATCAAAGGGCAAATTTTTATTACAATTCTCACAAGTTGGACGTATGTCTAACATTCTTATAAATTTTTATAATCTGATAAATTTGGTCTATTTTTTAAACCTTCTTCAATAATCTTTAGGACCTGTTTACGTTCTTCTCCATGAAGTGGCAAACGTGGTGCACGAACATTTTCAGTCCCAATTCCTGTAGCCACTTCTGCCAATTTAATGTTTTGTACTAATTTAGGGTTTATATCTAACTCTAACAACGGTAAAAACCATCTGTAAATTTCTAATGCTTCTTTTATTCTACCTACTTTTTGAAGCTCGTAAATAGCTACTGTTTCAGCTGGGAAAGCACACACTAAACCTGCAATCCATCCGTCTGCTCCCATTAATAAACTTTCCAAAGCCAAAGTATCAACTCCAGTCATAATTTTAAGACGGTCTCCAAATCGGTTTTTAATTCGTGTAACATTAGAAATATCGCGAGTAGATTCTTTAACAGCTTCAATATTATTACATTTTAATAATTCGTCGAACATATTTAAAGTTACTTCCACTTTATAGTCTACTGGATTATTATAAACCATAATTGGTAATGAGGTATTATTAGCAACAGCTTTAAAATATTCTACAGTTTCTCTATCTCCAGATTTATATCTCATTGGAGGCAACATCATAAGTCCTTTCGCTCCATCATCTTCAGCTTTTTGTGCAGCATGAATAGCAGCTTTAGTTGTTTGTTCTGCTATATTAATGAGTACAGGAGCTTGCCCTTTTACAATATCTACCGTAGTTTGCGTAAGTGTTCTTTTTTCTTCATCTAACAAAGTACTTGCTTCACCTAAAGTACCACCAAGAACAATACCATGAACTCCTGCAACTAATTGTGCTTTAACATTAACTTCAAACATTTTTAAATCAAGTTCATCTGCATCTGTGAACTTTGTTGTAACTGCTGGCATAACGCCTTTCCATTGGATACTCATAATATACATGTTTTTATGACACAAAAATAACTATGACCAAGTGATATAAATAATCTGTTTTTATCCATTTATCATACTATATTATCCCATTTAACATTTAATCATCATGTATTTGCTTAATTTTGTATTTAACATGATTCAGATAATATATGAAAGTTCTTCCTTTTAAAATACCAAAACCAGAATCGGCAGCATTAGTTTACCAAGTAGATTTAGAACATGTTTTTTACGACAAACTCCATCAACATGAAGAAATACAGCTAAGTTACATAGTAAAAGGTGAAGGTAATTTGATAGTTGGAGACACCATAAATTATTATAAATCTGGAGATATTATTGTTATAGGAAGTCAGTTACCACATGTGTTTGAAAGCGATCGGGAACACCAAAAGCAATCGCATATGCAAACTTTATTTTTTACTGAAAACAGTTTTGGGAAAGACTTCTTTAATCTAGAAGAATTAACTGAATTGCATGCTTTTTTTAAACGAGCCAAACATGGATTTAAAATCACATCCAACCAAACTGAGTTTGTTTCACTTTTTAATAGTATTGAAAAAGCTACAAAATTAGAAAGATTCATCATACTTCTTCAACTCTTAAAATTATTCTCTAGAGCTGAACATAAGAGTTTATCATCATTTATCTATGAAAAAAACTTCTCTATAATTGAAGGGGAACGTATGCGAAATGTGTTTGATTATACCATGACTAATTATGAAAAAGACATTACTTTAGAAACTGTGGCAAATGTTGCAAACATGACAAAAAATGCTTTTTGTAAGTATTTCAAAAAATATACAAATAAAACTTATGGCACTTTTTTAAATGAACTACGAATAGAGCACGCATGCAAACATTTAATGTCAAACAACAAACTTAATATAGCTGATGTAGCTTATAAAGTAGGTTTCAATAACATTTCTAATTTTAATCGTCAGTTTAAAAAGGTCAAGAATGTGACACCNTTAACATTTAAAAGAGATTAAATATCTCTAAACGAAACCACTCCTGAGAATTGATAATCCAAATTGCTACTGCAATTTTGTACTTTTTATTTATTCAATATCTTCAAAAGACATCTTGAATTTAGAATAAATAAAAAAATCCACACTAAAAAAGTGTGGATTGTCTACTTAATGTGGGCGCGAAGGGATTCGAACCCCTGACCCCCTGGGTGTAAACCAGGTGCTCTGAACCAACTGAGCTACGCGCCCTTTGTAATTGGACTGCAAATATAAATTAGTTTTCCATACTGCAAAAGCTTTTTTGTAAAAAAATTAAATTATTTCTGCTACTACAAATGTGCTTCCTCCAACATAAATCAAATCATTTCCTGAAGCATTTTTTTTAGCTGTATTTAATGCCTCATTTACACTCACATAGCCAACGCCTTTAAATCCAGCAGACCTAAACTTATTTTGTAACAAATCTGCTTCCATACCACGTGGAACGTTTGGTTTACAAAAATAATAAGTCGCCTTTTTAGGTAATATCTCTAAAATTGAATCAAGTTCCTTATCATTTACTACACCAAACACCATGTGTAATTGAATAAATGATTCTTGCCTTATTTGTTTTACTACATAACTTAACCCTTCTTTGTTATGAGCAGTATCGCAAATTATTTTAGGTTGTTCTTGAAGTATTTGCCACCTTCCTTGTAAACCAGTATTTTTTACAACATGAAACAATCCGTTTTTTATATGATTTTCAGAAATTGAGAATGACTTGTTTAAGATTTTAATAGTTTGTAGAACAGTTTTAATATTTTTCTGCTGATACAACCCTTTTAAATCACTTGAATAAATGTTATCAATTAAAGTATCTGCAAAATAAATATCAGACTGATTCTTTTTAGCAACACCTTTAAACACTAAAGTTGTTTCATCTTGAGTTTCGCCAATAACTACTGAAACATTTGGTTTAATTATACCTGCTTTTTCAAAAGCAATAGCTTTTAATGTATTTCCTAAAAACTGAGTATGATCGAGTCCAATATTTGTAATTACTGAAACTTCTGGTATAATAATATTTGTAGAATCTAGTCTGCCTCCTAAGCCAACTTCAACAATGGCAATATCGACTTTTTGCTTCGCAAAATAATCGAAAGCCATACCTGAAGTCATCTCGAAAAAAGATAAACTTTGAGATTCTAAAAATACTTTATTACGTTTGATAAAACCAATGACAAAAGCTTTACTTATTTCGACTCCATTAATTTTAATGCGTTCTCTAAAATCTTTAAGATGTGGAGACGTAAACAGACCCACTTTATAACCAGCTTCTTGTAAAATAGATGCTAACATGTGACTAGTAGAACCTTTCCCGTTGGTTCCAGCTACATGTATGGTTTTTATTTGATGCTCTGGATTATTTAAATGATTAGCTAATAACAACGTATTCTTTAAGTCTGCTTTATAAGCTGAGTTTCCTTGTCTTTGATACATTGGAAGTTGAGAAAACATCCAATTGATTGTATCTTGATATGTCATGTATTATTGACCTAAATTGAAGTTAACCTTAACATAACCTATCTGTTTGGTTGGCGCTTTGCTATCTGCACGCCATTTGTGTGATAAGGCTATTTTTTTTGCTGGTTCTAATAAACATGAAGCTGTGTTTGTAGTCCCTTTAACACCTGGAGTCGCTTCAATAACTTCGCCATTTCTATTCACAACTATTTTTACGATAACCATTCCAGATTCGTTACAATCTTGTCTAAATACTTGTTTTGTTGGTGCACCTCTTCCTCTCAATCCATAACCTACTCCTCCATTACCAGAACCTNGTTCACCAAAATAACTTGCTGCATAAGGGTCTCCATCAAGTTGTCCTTTATCTCCTGCTTTATTGTCGTTTCCTTCTCCTCCAGTTTCTGTGCCTTCAGATTTACTAACACCACCAATTAAAGCATCTAATTTTTTCTTTTTTGCTTCTTTTTCTGCTTGTTCTTTCGCTATTTTATCTGCTTCTGCTTTAGCTTT
>JGI24025J20009_10000909_pt1 | contig 22848 bp, 21 predicted proteins | sample Cruoilmetagenom3_FD_20009 | JGI IMG/M metagenome (IMG submission 20009) | reverse complement strand
ATCTTGCGTCAAGCGTGAGACTTTGGGCCTGAGGGTTAGGGAATGACAGCGGCCTTACGAGTGGATTGCATCAAAAAATTTTCCGGCTAGGATGAGGAAAAGTTTTCTCTGAAACTGTAGTCCAGGTGGACTTAGTATCAAGCTTGACATTATGTCTGACGGTTTTATATTACTTGTCGAGCGGTAATTAGTTATAATAAACGGTTCTGTAAAACAGAAACCATAAGGAGGTATGATGATAGCAATCATCGTCGCAATAGCTCTGACGGCAATGACCCCTCTGGGCGGAGTCCAAACTCCCACGAGCCCACCGGTCTGGGGCGGCGGCGGCCCTGATGAGTACGGTTACCGGTGGCTGGATTCTGATACCACCTGTCCGGGTGCGCCAACTTACAACTGGGTTGAAATCAAAGGCGTCGGCACCCAGGTAACTGGCCTTGGTGATGACAATGTTGTCGGCCCGTTTGCACTCGGGTTTGACTTCCCGTACTACTGGTATCTGGTAAGCCAGATTTATGTCGGGTCGAACGGCTATATCGCATTTCATGACAATGCGCTTGACGCCAGCCCGTTCCAGCATATGCCGAATCCTGAGCGGCCCAATAATCTATTGGCGCCGATCATGAGCGACATCGACATGAGTGCCGGTGGCACTATATGGTATTGGACCAACAGCGCTAGCGATACATTTATCGTGGAGTACGACAGTTGTCCGTTCTGGAACACTGGTGGCAATAACACATTCGAGATTATCATCTCACGGCCTGATTCTGCGATTACCTTCCAGTATAAGGAGCAGTCAGGTCAGCCTTATAACGGCTGGGCACCAGACAATAATCAGACCGGGATTGAGAATGTCGGCGGTAATATCGGGCTTTCCTACCTTTCCGGCACGATTCCACCCGGGAACATGTATCATCCCGAACTGGCGATTCTATTCTTCCCGCCCGAATCCAGTTCCATGGAAGTGCATGATGCCGGGATTCGCAATGCGATGAATGACCGCAACGGCGGCATCTTCGTGCTCAACGGACAGCCGGTTACGCTCTGGGGTGTTGCCAAGAATTTCGGCAACCAAGTAGAGTCCGAGTTCAAATCGTTTGTCAAGGTGAAACGGACATCCGGTTCAGTCCTTTTCTACGATTCCATCGCTACCACGGTGACAAATCCGGGTGATATCGACTCGCTGGTATTTACCAATACCTGGACCCCTTCAAGTAATGGCACATTTATCATTGAGATTTATACCGTCCTGCCAGGCGATGTATTTCCGCCAAACGACACTGCAAAAGTTGAGGTTCATGTACTCACCCTACCCGCTACTCTGACATATGATAAAGGCACACCAGATGCTTATTACAGCTGGAACGGCCCGGGCGGATATGGCAACCGTTTCGTCCCGCCGATTTATCCCTGCAATATCACCGGCATCCGGATGAATAGCCAGTCAGCAACCGGGGTTCAGTGCGCATTCGGCCTTTTTGACGACAATGGCCAAGGTGGAAGTCCGGGTGATACCCTCTATATTACGACTGTCAGTGTAAGCACACCTCAGTGGTACACGGTTAATCTGCCAAGTCCTGTCACAATCAGTGAAGGCGCATTCTTTGTCGGTGCGATGTCAGCGGTGTCAAGTGACCCGTCGTTCGGCATGGACTCAATACCGCCGATTTCGGGTCAGAGCTGGGAATACACTGGGGTCTGGGCACCGAGCCGTGACCTCTGGGTCCGTGATGCCTGCATGAATGCAATGGTTGTAGCTACTGGTATCAACGAATGGATTGGGCCGGTACCGGTTCCGGCACCATTAGGAATTGATGTCAGGCCGAATCCGTTCGGCAACAGTGCCAGAATCAAGCTGGTAAACCCGTGTGGTAATGAGAAGGCAATCGAAATCTACGATGCGACCGGTAGCCTCGTGCGGAACCTCGAGTTGGTTCATGGCAAAGCGATGTTTGACCGCACTAATAAAGCGGGTCAGGTCCTGGCAGATGGTATTTACTTTGCCCGTCTGCCCGGGTCTTCTTCACCGGTTGCCAAACTAATCATCACCCACTAGGGTAAAGGTTCTTTAGTAGGGGCACGGCATACCGCGCCCCTACTTCTTTATTCAAACGCATTCCAGTTAAAAGAATTAAGCAGCAGCGGGTCGATATGGGCTGAGACAAACTGGAGAATCAGACTAAGCTGTTCTTCTGCCGGTGGTGACTCTGCAATTTCTTTTACCGGTGTATAAAGCAGATAGACCAAGTCTTGAAGCTGTTCTCTTTTGATGCTTTTGCCGCTTGCACCTTGGCCGCATTCAGAGCAGAACACACCGCCTTGCTCAGGGTCAAACACGCAACTCTTATCTTTATTGATTGGCCGGTGGCAGCGCAGGCATCGGCGCAGTTCGGGCCTGAACCCAAGAAAGCTTGTGGCCTTGAGCAGAAATGAACCGACCAAGGCGGGGAAATGGCTGTCTGCAGTTTCAAGTGCTGCCAGATAGGTGATAGTCAAGCGGTAAACCCGCGGGGCAGGGTTATGAGGTTTAACTGTTCTGAGCAGGAATTCGGCGAGCTGTTCTGCGGCAAGGAAGCGGGTAGAATTCATGGTCAGTTCTGGGAAGCTACGCACCAGTTCGGCATCAGAAATAGTATATATTGTTTTCATCTGGTGGTAATAGTAGATTATCTTTGAGACCGCAAACTGCTCAAGCCCGGCACCGAATTTGCTTCTCGGACCGCGGGCGCCTTTGGCAAGGCAGGTCAGTTTGCCAGTATCAAAAGAGAAGAATGTAACAAGTTTGCTTGTTTCCCTGGTCCTGGTGGTGCGGAGGCAAATAGCTTCGGTGCGAACAATCCTGCGTCCAATCGCAGTGCTGTCAGTCTTCGCTGCGGATTTCACCGACAAGTTCCTCGAGTATGTCTTCAAGGGTTACGATACCGGTAACCCTGTTTGATTCGTCGGTTACAACTGCAATATGTTCCCCGCGGTGCTTCATCTTTTCGAGCACTTCCATAACCCGGGCGCCTTCTGCGACTTTTTGTATCGGTCGGATATTAGGCCGCCACGATGCTAGCAGGTCTTTTGCAAAGATGACGCCTGTAATATTTGTCTTTTCGCCTTGATAAACCGGAATCCGGGAAAAACCGTGCTCTTCGATTACCATCAGAATGTCCTTAAGCACAGCTTGGCAGGGCACAGATTTGACCTGTTCAATCGGGATTGCGGCTTCTTCAACCTTCATCCCGGAGAATCTGAACAAACGGGCCACCATATTGCTGATCGACTGACCTGGAGACGGGACGTGCTTATAGTATTGGCCGTTGCTTCGCTCGCGCTGACGCATCGCCGACAAGAAATCCTGGCGGGTGAGTGATAATTTCGCTGAGGAACGGGCAAAAGGGGTGGCAAAGAGACGGGCAATACCTTCAAGCACCAGGGTTACCGGCGCGAATAATGCAAAGCTTGTAGCCAAAGGTACCGACGAGTAGCGCAGCCATCGGTTCGGCCCTGCTTGGGCAAATGACTTGGGCAGAAACTCTCCAAAAAGAAGCGTCAGAATGACGACTGTTATTATTGCAAAACCAGCATAAGCCGGGCCGAACCTTATGGCAAGAAAGCTGGAAAAGAACATTGTTGCAAAGACGTTGCACAGGTTGGTACCTACCAGAGTGGTAATAACCGTGAGCTCTTGCCGGTTAAGCAGACGCAATGCCATTTTNGCACCGGAAAGCCGGTGATATGACCAGGTTGCTAATCTTATCCATTGGGCCTGATAGACCGCGGTTTCCGAACCCGAGAAGAACCCGGAGGCAAGAATCAGAACCAGGCCGGCAATAAGCTCCATATTATCCCGCCTTTTTTATTAACACCTTTTCCAGCTTGTTGCCGTCAACTTCCTGAACAACGCACTCCAGGCCATTGACCGTAATTCGGTCACCTTTGACCGCCAGCCGGCCGAGCCGTTCTTGGATATAACCGGAAAGTCTTTCTTGTTCGATGCCTTCGAATGCGCCTCGAAAGAGCCGGTTCAAGGTAGCGATATCAACTTCGCCTTCTACGATATAGCTGTGAGGACCCTGCTTGAAATAAGGCAATTCACGCGCAGCGTTATCAAACTCGTCGGTGATTTCGCCGAGTATCGCTTCAAGCACATCCTCCAGGGTTACAAGACCCGCGGTCTGACCGAATTCATCCACTACCACTGCCGTATGCGAACCCTTTTTGCGTAACTCATCGAGCAATGGCGGCAGTTTTTTGGCCTCGGGCACAAAATAGGCCGGCCGCATAATCTTTTCTACCGGGCTATTGTCGTCCCGCACAGTCAGAAATTCCTTGGCATAGGCAATGCCGATGATATTGTCCACTGTTTGGTTGTAAACCGGCAGCCTTGAAAGGCCGTGTTTCAGGCAAGTCGCCGCGGCATTTCTAATCGTGGTCTGCTTATCCAGGCATACCATATCGATTCTCGGGGTCATCACTTCAGAAACAGTGCGCTCTTCAAGTCCGACAAGATTCCAGAGGATTTCTTCTTCACGCTTCGTAATCACACCCCGTTTTCTTCCGTGTTTAATCATTGTATGGAGTTCCTCTTCGGTCAGGTATGCTGGTTCACGCAAGTGGGGCGAGAACGCCGAACCTATCTTGGTTAGAACCAGAACCGCGGGTGAAAGGATTGCCCGCACTGTACCCAGGATAGCCCCAGAGAACCGGACAAAGGATTCCGGTTTGCGGGTCGCCATCACTTTGGGTGTAACTTCACCGAAAACAAGCAAAGCTCCGGTCATCACCAGACCGCCGACTCCAAGGTAAACCCCTGGTTTCTGTCCGATATGACTGGTGTATGCGATGACCGCCAAGGTAAAAAGCGACGATGCGGTAATATTCACCAGGAGATTTGCGAGTAGGATTGTCCCGAGCAGACGGGTCGGCTTTGCAAGAAAATTCTCAACCCTTCGAGCGTTTTTGGGATTTGTTTCCTTGAGACGGTCCCGCTTCGCATGGGTCAGAGAAAAGAGCGCAGTCTCAGAACCGGAAAAGAGCGCAGAAAAGAACAGTAGCACCGCAATTACGACCAGATACCAGAACCAGCTCATCAGTTGTCAGGAAGGTTTTGTCCGGACGGAGGTTTATCCGCCTCCTCAGTGTCCATAGTTATATTTACAGATACTTCGCATAAAGGGCCGGCATCTGTTGGTGGTTGAACCCGAACAGGTGGAAGCATCCATGCAGAACCAAATGTTGGATTTCGTCATAATAGCTCAGCCCGTTCTGTTTTGCCTGGAGTCTTGCCTGGTCACGGGATACATAGACCTCGCCCAGCACCTTTGCCGAATTATCCGGGTCAGTAAAACCTAATGGGAAAGCAAGCACATCAGTAGGCCGGTTGCGTTTGAGAAATTTGAGGTTGAGTTCCTGAACTTTCCGGTTGTTGACAAAAACAATATTGATAACGGTTCTATTCATCGGGAAGTCTCGGGACAGCCGCCGGACCAATTTCTTGATGTCGGTCCGGATGCGCTGGTCCCGGGTATTCAAGATTTCAGCTTTCATGTTTTTTCTCATATGCGGTAATAATTCTTGAAACAAGCGGCGGCCTGATTACATCCTTTTCGGTAAACCGGCTTACCAGGACCCCTTTGACTGACTGTAATAAGGTTTCGGCTTCAACCAGGCCCGAAGAATCAGGTTTGGCCAAATCAATCTGGGTAATATCGCCGGTGACAATCGCTTTTGAGTTCCACCCGAGCCGGGTGAGAAACATCATCATCTGGATTGAGGTCGTATTCTGGGCTTCGTCGAGTATCGCATATGCATCGGAAAGTGTCCGGCCCCGCATGAACGCAAGTGCCGCTACTTCAATAACCTCTTCCTCGATGAGCCGCTTGACCCGCGCAATCGGCATCATATCAAACAATGCGTCATATAAAGGCCGCAGATAAGGATCAACCTTTTCCTTGAAAGTGCCGGGTAAATATCCCAATGATTCGCCCGCTTCAACCGCTGGCCGAGTGAGGATAATCCTTTTGGTCCGACCGGATACGAGCGCCTCAACCGCAGTGGCAACCGCAAGATATGTCTTGCCGGTACCGGCCGGGCCGATGGCAAAAACGATGTCGTTGCTGGCAATCGCATTGAGGTATGCCTGCTGATTCGGGGTTTTGGCAATGACGGTCTTGCGCGGGGTGCGGATAGTCAAAACCCCACTTTCGCCGGTATGCTTCATCCTGCTGATTTCGGCTTCAACCAGTTCCGGGCTTATTGCTTCGTGCTGCTGGCAGCGCGCAATCAACCGGTGAAACAACTCAGCAAGCTCGGCTTGTTCTCGGACCGGGCCACAAAACCTTATCCGGCCGGCCCGGACAACAATCCTGCTCTGGTAATGCTTTGCCACCATATGAAGATTGGCATCAGCCGGACCCAAAAGGCAGACCGGGTCTATGCCCACTATTGATATTGTATAGTGCACCTCTGAATTATCTGAATCCTGACTCAACTCGCGGTTACCACCTCACGCAACGCCGGCACGATTCAGAATCTGGGCCTGAAGGTTGTTCTTCTGTCATTAACTCCAATAGAATTGTAGTCGGCCAGGCCTCCAAGTCAAGTATCTTTATGCTGGCCTTTCAACTCGGGACTAAGCTGGCAATCGGTCTGGCCGGAGTCCTGACGACCCTTCTGGAAATCCAACTGGCCAAAGAACTGGCCTGAGTTCTGACCGATATGCTGACTATCAACCTGACTTGGGTTCTGCATCCTGTATCCTTATATGGCAAAAATGTCAGACTAAAAACAGGGGTAATGTTTCAGGATATGTTCAACAAACTACGCCCGATGTATTGACACCGCTCAATAGGCAAAAGGGTCGCGGTAATCGTGGATTTCCGGTTCCTTCAGGATGCCTTGCAGGACCTGTTGTGAGAGTTGTTGATAGCGTTGCTGGCTGAATTGTTTCGCGGTGAGTGTCCCGGTTTTGCTCAGCTTGTCGCAACGGAGTATGAACGCACCCCAGTTTGTTTCGATAACACCACTGGTTTTACCGGAATCAAGTGCGAGAACCGTGCCGGCAAATTCAGGGCCTTTACGCCGGAGACAGGTCTGGATGCCATCGAACTCCTCGGTAGCAGTTTCTACTTTGGGGTTTTCTTTGGCATACTGCTCAAAAGTCTTTCCCGCGCGTATCTCGGTGAACGCCTGCTGGGCCTCGGCCAGCCAGACTTCTTTTTCCTTGGCTTGACGCACCCGCCATGATACCCTTTGCTTAGCATGTTCATAGTCAAGAATATGGGCGTCTTCGAGATGCGATAGTTGAAATACATAGTAACCGGTCGGGCCGCGCAACGGAACATCCATAACTTCACCCTGTCTGGCCCTCTTCGCCCAGTTCGTCAGTCGTGTTGGGCTGGACAGGTCGAGGCCTGCAAGATTGGGTTTACGGTCGATCATGGGCTGCGCCTTGCGGGCTTTGAGTTTCATGCTCTTTGCGACCGAGTCAAAATCCCCCACTTTTACCTCTTCCAGAAAGTTACGCACCGAATCACGAATAGCGGCCACCGCATCAGGCCCCATCTTAATCCGGACAAGAACCCGCCGCAATGCCACAGTATCGTGCCGCAGGCTATCCAGCATCACAATCTGCCACCCGTCAGGTGTAAGATATGGTTTGCTGTAATGGCCCGGCTTGAGTTCGCCGATTTTGTCTTGAGTAGCTTTGTCAAGTCTACTGAGGTCGAAAAGGACGGATGTAGTTTCAGGCACCAGGTTACTGAAATCCACTATTGTAAGGTTGAAGCTCTCGCCGGTCTTGAGTTCTTTGGAAGCCTTGTCGATAAGTTCGCGCGCATCGTTGGAATCCTCGTGCGTGACCCGGAAAGGAAATTTCACATATCGAATCCGTCTTATTTCATGGACTTGGAACTCATCCGGATGCGCCTGATAATAGGCAAGCATTTCCTCATCGGTCGGTTCAATCTTTTGAGTCAACAGTTGGGGCCCGAAATAAAGTGATGTAATTTTCCAATGGCCATTGGTCTCAAGTAGTGCATCATCGGTTTCAAGACCGGTTACCCGGTAGCTGTTCAGGACATCGATACGGAGTTTCTCTTTGGGCAGCATCTCGGCAAGCCTCTGAAAGTAACGGGTAAAATAGGTCTGGTTCCGGGGATTCTTCATCGTCTCAAGATACTTATTCTGGTCAAACCGGCCTGTAGAGTCCAGAAGCTGGGGATTGCTGCGCAATTCCTCTGGCGGATTCGCTTTCATTATCTCGATGATTTCTTCTTTTGTCGTCTGAATCCCGGTCTGCTTGAGCAGTTTTCCCCAGGTGAGCTCGGAAATGAGAAAGTTCCAGGTCTTGTCCTCTATTTGTGCGTAGTCTTCGCTTTCCAAATCGCGTAACTGGTTTTCCTGGCGGTACTTATCAGTGATGTAAGCCTTCGCATTGTGGTACTCATCAATGGTTATCTTGTGACCTCCGACAGTGCCTACAATCCCGCTCTCAATCATCCTGTTCTTTTGGCCGGTAGCACGCTTCTTGACCACCTGACACAATGTCCCGCCCAACAGGAAACCACCGATAAACCCAACTGCAACTATAATCATAATGAGTCGGGTGCGCCGACGTAGATTAGTCAACATAGAGCTGAATTTTATTGAATGAATACCGGAAGTCAATCGGTTTTCCTGCACTTGACATGGAAAAGAACGGAACATATCATCCGGTCAGGTGGAAATTCCTGATTTTCGACCCCGGCGGGAAAGAAAAGCGTGGCTGCTTTTCGCTGGAATGGGTCTTTATGCAATCACATTCATTATCCTGTATCCGCCTGTTTTTGCTATTGTCGACGAGGATGCTTACCTGACTCAGACCATGTTATTCCGTTCGGGCCATCTTTCCTATGATAACTCACCCGTTCCAGCACCCCATATGACAGTGAATATGGCTGGCAAGCAGGTAAGTAAGTATCCACCCGGTAACAGCGTTTTCCTTCTGCCTTTTACCTTTGTCGGTTGGCAGGGTGTATTTCTATCCGGTCTTTTGCTAGCTTTGGCCGGGACCTGGCTTTTCCGACTCATCCTTGCAAAACTGAAACCAGATGCCGACCCAGTCTGGTCGCTTCTATATCTGACATATCCGGCTGTTGTGCTGTTTTCGCGCACGGTCATGAGCGACCTCCTGGCCGCAACTATGGTTTTACTCGCGTTCTATTTTCTTCTTCTGCGTAACCGGTATTCCTTCGGGGCCGGGCTCGCACTGGGATTTGCCTGCTTTGTCCGCTATTCAAACGCTGTGCTGGTGCCGATTCTATTCTTACTCGTTATACTTTATTCCCGACAGAAATTCCGGGCCAGCCTGTTATTTCTCATCGGGCTTCTGCCATTCGCTGCCCTCATCGCCGGTTACAACACTTATGCATTCGGTGGGCCTTTTTGCTTCCCGATGTATCTCACTGGTCGGTTCTCTTGGGCTTATTTTCCGCGCGACCTGTGGTTCTATACCAAAAATCTCCTTCTTTTGTATCCTTTGATGCTCTTTTCCCCACTGGTTGTAGGAAAGACCCGCGGCTTGCTGCTCGGCCTGCCCGCTTATGCCGTTTTCATTGCCTACTCCTTCTTTTCCTATATCCATGTTGTGCCGAGCCTGGCCCAAAGGCTTACCGTAGGAATGCGGTATCTGCTGCCGGCTGTTCCTTTCTTTATCCTGGCATGGGTCATTGCGCTGGATTCTTTCAGCCGGCGCACACGTCCCCTGTCATCATTGAAGTATGTGATTGTCGGGGCGATGTTTGTCCTGAGTGTATGCATTCAGTACCGTCACCAATGTTATCTCAAAGTCCAGAATCATTACCGTGCCTTGCTTTATAAGTCTGTGCCCAAGTCTGCGCTCATCGTCTGCAATAAGGATATTTCAGAGCTCATAAACTATGCCTGGGGCTGGCGCGACTACCGTGAATTTGCGGTCTTTAACGCACCCGTGCCTTTGAGGCGGACGATCGAAACCAGGGACACGGTTTATGCCGGTCTGTTACAGAAACCGGGGCAGACAAGCTTTGTCGAACTTACGGTGTTCGAGTCATTGCTTTTTCTTTATCCTGAACGGCAACCGGTTTTGACGACTCAAGAGCCTTATATCCTCCGGATATTCCTGCTCAAACCTATTCCGTTACCTGACCAGACAGTTGGCGACAGCGTCGGAACAGCACCGCCAAAACGCATACCAAGCCGGCGAAAATCAAGGCGAAGATGAATTGGTCGACTGCACCAATCCTGGCCCGGTTGATAGCGGACGGCAGTTACAACTATCTCCTATACCGGCCACACAGACCGGTACAGAATGCGTTCATAATTTGCATCAATAAAACTGTTGGCGGTTTCTTTGCCCGGGCCTGCCGAAAAATACGGCTATCCCCCTTGCTCGCCGGCCCCGCGATAGTATTTCTGGAGGTACTCATCGCGCACCCGCTTGAGTTCATTCTGCGGGACCATACCGAGTAGTTCCCATCCTAAATCAAGCGTTTGTTCAACAGTCCGGTTCTCATAGTTGCCCTGGCTTATGTAGCGGTCCTCGAATTGCTGGGCGAACCTGAGGTAAAGCTTGTCCATCTCTGTAAGTGCAGCTTCACCCAATATCACCTCAAGTTCTTCTGCTTCCTTGCCTTGTGCGTAGCAGGCATAGAGCTGATTCATCAGGTCGGCGTGGTCTTCGCGTGTCTTTCCCTGACCGATGCCTTTGTCTTTGAGCCTGGATAAAGATGCCAGGACATCTACTGGAGGCGAAACCCCGCGGCGGTGCATCGCACGAATAAGGATGATTTGTCCTTCGGTAATGTATCCGGTGAGGTCGGGTATTGGATGGGTCTTGTCGTCTTCAGGCATCGTAAGAACCGGCATAAGGGTAACAGAACCTTTTNTTGCTTTGATGCGGCCACACCGTTCATATATCGATGCAAGGTCAGTATACAGGTATCCGGGGAATCCTCGNCGCCCTGGTATTTCTTTACGTGCCGCAGATATTTCGCGAAGTGCTTCGCAGTAGTTGGTCATATCCGTAAGTAGGACNAGGACATGCATGTCGAGGTCGAATGCGAGGTATTCGGCGATGGTGAGCGCAGNCCGGGGTGTGGCGATGCGTTCGATGGCGGGTTCGTCTGCGAGGTTAAGTATNAGTGTGGTGCGTTCGATGGCACCGGTCTGGGTGAGGTCGCGCACGAAGTAATCTGCTTCCTCGTGGGTNATACCCATAGCGCCAAGGACTACGGCAAAAGGTTCCCTGGTTCCCAAGACCCGTGCCTGGCGGATGATTTGGGCGGCAAGCTGGTTGTGTGGTAAGCCCGAGCCCGAGAATATCGGTAGTTTCTGGCCCCGCACCAGGGTATTGAGCCCATCGATGGAAGACACGCCGGTCTGGATGAATTGGTCAGGGTAGTCACGGGCACAAGGGTTGATCGGCGCCCCGTTGATGTCGGCCTGCCGTTCCGGGATGAGCTCAGGTCCGTTGTCAGCCGGTCGGCCGAGTCCATCGAAGACCCGGCCTAAGAGGTCCGGACTCAATCCGATTGTAATCCCGTGCCCCAGGAATCGGACCCGAGTTGATGGAACGTCGATACCAGTGGTGCCTTCGAATACTTGAAGTAAGACCGTTTTGTTTTCGAGCTCGAGGACCTGGCCTCTGCGGGTTTCACCTGTGGGTAACTGGATTGTGACTAGTTCGTGATATTTAACCCCTTGGGTTGCCTCGACCAGAAGCAACGGCCCGGCAATCTGTCTAACAGTCTGGTATTCTTTAATCAAGGGTTCGAGGGTTCAAGGGTTTTGATTTGCCGGTCGATTTCATCTTTGACCAGCCGAGAGGCGTTTTCGATTTCGTCTTCGGAAAGGTATTTCATCCGCGCAATTTTGTTTCGGATTTTCATGCGTTCTATTGATGCGATGTCAGCGCCACGGCTGAGGGCCTGGCAGGTCTGGGTGTGAAAGTAGAGTATTGCGCGCAGCATCAGGGCCTGCTTTTTCATGGTTGTATAGGTATCAATTTCGTGAAAGGCATTCTGGTGGAGAAAATCTTCCCGAATGCTGCGGCATGTTTCTAGGAGCATGCGGTCAATGGGTGATAATGAATCCCGCCCAATTAGCCGAACGATTTCTTCAAGTTCGGCTTCTTTCCCTAGTAGTGTCATTGCCTCATGCCAATCTTCTGAAAATTCTTCAGAGGTCTGCTTTGCAATGTCTTTTTGTAGCGCATCACTGTAAAGCGAGTATGAGTTTAACCAGGATATTGCCGGGAAGTGGCGTTTGAATGCGAGCTTTTCTTCAAGGGACCAGAATACTTTCACTACCCTGAGTGTGGCCTGGACTACCGGGTCGTTAAGGTCACCTCCGGGCGGCGATACCGAACCCACTACCGTCAATGCCCCTTCGATATCCTTACCATCTCCTCCATTGCCAAGACATACAACCCGTCCGGCCCTTTCGTAGAACTGGGCGATTCTTGAGGCCAGATACGCAGGATAACCTTCTTCACCAGGCATTTCTTCAAGCCTACCTGAGATTTCGCGCATGGCTTCGGCCCAGCGGGATGTCGAATCTGCTTGTAGTGCTACCGAATATCCCATGTCTCGGTAGTATTCGGCCATGGTAATACCGGTGTATACCGATGCTTCGCGGCCGGCTACCGGCATGTTGGATGTGTTAGCGATAAGAATCGTTCGCTTCATCAGCGGCACATCTGTTTTCGGGTCGCGTAATTTGGGAAACTCCATCAAAACATCGGTCATCTCATTCCCACGCTCTCCACATCCGACAAACACGATAACCTGGGCACTAGACCATTTGGCAAACTGGTGCTGTATCACCGTCTTGCCAGAACCAAAAGGCCCGGGAACGCAGGCCGTTCCGCCTTCGGCAATCGGGAAAAAAGTATCAATCACTCGCGTCCCGGTGACCAATTGCCGGACCATCGCAAGCTTACGACGAAAAGGCCTTGGCCTTCGCACCGGCCAGCGTTGGATCATGTTAAGCTTTTGAGGTCCTTTTTCGGTTTCGATCACCGCAACTGTCTGTTCGACCGTGAATTCGCCTTCTTTGATGTGAATCACTTGCCCCCTGATTCCAGGCGGAACCATAATTTTGTGGGTTATCAGGACTGTTTCCACGGTTTCACCGATGACATCGCCCGGCCCGACCGTGTCCCCCTTTTTTCGCACCGGCTTGAAATGCCAGCGACGATTGCGGTCAAGCGCCGGTGCCTCGACACCACGACCGATGAACTCGCCGGTCTCCTGCCGAATAACCTCCAACGGCCGCTGAACCCCATCATAAATTCCCCCGATAACTCCTGGTCCGAGCTCCACGGTCAACGGATGATACGAAAGATACACCGGGTCACCGGGTCCAACCCCATCGGTTTCTTCATAGACTTGTATTGATGCCTGGTCTCCGTTGAGGTTGATGATTTCACCAATTAGTCGCTGGTCGCTTACTTTCACTACATCGAACATCCGTGAACCGGTCATCCCCTCAGCTACCACAAGTGGACCAGATACTTTCGTAATCTTGCCAATCCTTGCGGATTTGTCGGTGTCGTTCCTACGCATCTAGCGCTCCCTGGGCCCGAATATGTCAGCACCAACCGCACGCCTGACAATTGCTTTGAGCCGGGTAATACCACCTTTTCCCGCGCCAGTCGGTAAAGCGACAATGCAAGGAACCGCTGTTCTCCGAGCACGCTCCAGCACCGGCTCAAGATATCGAGACAACTCTTCAGTAAAGAATATTACCCGGTATCCTTCATCTACCAGCCGCTGCACTTGTTTCCCCGCATCTGGTTCGGCCTGAACCGGAAAGACGGCGAGTCCGGCCGCCCGGAACGCGGATATGATTTCCGGGTTACCGACTACGGCGATATGGCTGGTCTGAATTCTCAATTCTTCCAATCCGCTCAGTCGACATAAGCGACCAATTCTTTCTGCTCCTCTCTCGGCATGCCGGCTTTCTTGGCTGCATATATTTGACGCAAGTTGGTAAGCTCATTCTCCCGGAACAGATAGTAACTCACAAGTGGCTCGTAACCGAAGGTCGCATAGCGGGTCTGGCGCAGATAACTCAGTTCCATTTCCCGACTCAACCGTTCCATCCGCACCAACGAACCCCGGGTCACAGCGTATCCGGCGCCGTTCTCAATAAGCCGTCGATAAAGGGAAAAACAGAACCGCGTCACAACGGCATCCCAATTCTCTTTCAGTAACGATGCCAAAAAAGAAACCGCAATGCTGCCGCCCGGCAAGAAAGCTCGGTCCAGAAGGGCTTGGGCCTTTCCCAAAACACGAACCCGAATAAAGGTGCGTAGATTCTCAATATCCGCGTGCAGTAAAAATAAGCCGGTCAGGAAAGGACTCCTGCTGGCAAGTTCCAATGCCATTTCCTGCTCCAGTTGGTCAAGCCTGAAATCCAACAACGCTGGGTCGTGTTCTTTCTCATAATCCCTTAAAACCGATGTAATTACATTACGTACCTGAACAGGTTTGGCCCTCGGTCTCTCTTCAGCCAAATCAGATAGTGCTTCATTGTTCCAGTTCCCTTGGTGGAATTGTCTGGTCAAATCGGGTTTTATGTCAGCGACCCGCTCTTTCAGGACAGTCTTGAGGTTACAGATATCAGCACCCAGCCTGAAGATATTTAGCACCCAAGGGTTAATGCAGTACTCAGTCAGAAACGAAAAGTTGTCCGAACCAGCAGAAATAAATACCTTTTCCAAGTTCACTCCAGCGTCCCTTTCGCCCAAAAAGCGACCATAAACCGTATCGGTCAAAACCGTCCGCATACCGGATAAGTCACTGACCTGAATCAGTCGGTCATAACGGCCGCGGTCCAGAAGCGTCGTTTCCAAAAAACGGACCCGACCGACCGCAAAGCCATACTTAGTACTTCCTGACCATTTCATGCTCAAGGCGGTAACTATAAACTGGTCTTTGCTAATTGTCAATATACCATTTCGTTTTGGTAAGTGGTACAATACGGAATTGTAAAATAATATGTAATACGGGTATCTATTTATAGTAAGATACCTATTAGTAAAACGGTATTGATGTAAATTTCCTTTATAAATTATTATTATTATATTTATTCTATCTGTTGTTGTTGTGTCTGTGGAAAGTGTGGATGGAGCGGGAATCGCTTTGGGCAGAACGACACTAGGCTTTAATGTTTGGGGATAACCGGTGAGCCAAACTGTGACTTGATGCACCCTTTTGGTTTATCTACAGTCTTGGTCACCGGTTTATCCCCGTCTTATCCTGGAAGCGAGCTTCTCGAGGCGGGCGGCAAAAGACACATCTTGTGTCTTGAGTCGCTCAACCTTGTTGATGGCATGCATGACCGTTGTGTGGTCTTTACCGCCAAAACAGAAGCCGATCTCCTTCAGGGAAGGACTTAACATTTTTCGTAACAAGTACATCGCCACTTGGCGTGCCAAGGCTAATTGTTTCGTACGTCGGGTCCCTTTAATTTCTATGACCGTGACGCCGAACTGCTCAGCGACCGTGGATATGATACTGTTTTGGTCAAGCGGTTCTGGGAAAGCGACGAGCCCTTTCAGTGCTTCCTCTGCGACCTCAACGGTTATAGGCTTGCTGTTAAGTGAGGCCAGAGCAAAGAGCCGTATTAAACAACCCTCAAGTTCACGCACGCTGGATTTGACCCGAACCGCAATGTAATAAGCAACATCTTGAGGCAGTACTCTTTCCTCAAGTGCGGCTTTCTGTTTAAGAATAGCTATTCTTGTTTCGATATCCGGTGGTTGGATGTCAACTACCAGTCCTGAGCCGAGTCTTGACACGAGCCGGTCCTGAAGTGTTGGAATTTCCTTGGGTGGTCTGTCGCTGGTGAAGACAACTTGGCTGCTTGCATCGTGGAGATGATTAAAGATATGAAATACCTCTTCCTGTAGTCTTTCTTTCCCCACAAGGTAGTGGATATCATCCAGGAGCAGAAGGTCGAGACTGCGGTATTTGCTTTTGAACTCAAGTCGGGTGTTTTTCTCGATGGCTTGGATAAGTTCAAGAAAAAGGGTCTCGGCAGCGACATAATAGACCTTGATGTTTCTATGCAGACTCAGTGCGTGGTTACCTATTGCCTGAATAAGGTGAGTTTTGCCCAGACCTACGCCTCCGTAAACGAAAAGTGGGTTATAGGTTGTCCCCAAATGTTCTGCTACGTTGCGGGATGCTGCACATGCCAGACGGTTGGACTCGCCTACGATGAAGTTTGTAAAGGTATATCTCGCCTGAAGACGGTATCCTTCAGGCCTGACTACGGGTCCGAGGAATCTGTTCCGGCGTTGCAGGTTTGCTGCATCCGCAACATCGCGGGGCCGGAATGACACCGTGAGTTCGCGACCAGTGAGGCTACGCAGGGCAGACCCAATTTCACCAGAGTAGTGCTGCCCTATCCATTCGGCAAAGAATGAATTGGGAACCCGAACTTCAATTACTTCCTTTTTGAGGGTTGAACCTTTTGTGGGTGCAAACCAAGTTTCGAAACCTTCATGGGACACGCGCATTTTCAGGCATTTTAACACTTCAGCCCATAACTCTGCGGCGTCGTTCTTGGTGTCCCTGGAGTTTGTATCCAAGCGTCTATCTGCCACAGCCATCTGCCACCCCTTTCTGCCGTTTGTCTCAGTACAATCTACAACTTATCCACAAAGTTATCCACTTTAGCAACGAACCTAACGCTAAGGCATAATAAAAGTTATACCCCGCGCTAAAAGGCCGTCCACAATTTTATCTAGACTATGTTACCTGGACAATAATAAACAAACCGGAGTTGGTGTCAAGCGAACAGGTTCACTTTTAGGAAATTTCTCAGTTAGTCCTACTGCAAGTGCCTGTCCGAGGCTGATACCACCATCGTTGACCGGGACCAGTTGATTGTGAACAACCCGGTAACCTTGGCGCGTGAGCGCAACCGAAATACCGTGCCGTAGCAGGTCGTTCTGAAAGGAACCGCCCGAGAGGAGAATGGTATCAGCTTTGCACTTTCTTGCTAAGTAACGGGTCAGGGTAACAGCGGCCTGAACAATTGTGTTATGGAATCGGGCTGCAATAATGTCCTTTTTGGTATTTGTCAGTGTATCTGATACAACAGCGGCCAATATAGGTTCTGGAGCGATAAGACAAGGACTGGTTTTTGCTAAAACCATAGATGCCTTAAAATAGTGACCCTGTTCATTGGACCTGGCAGCCGCCTCCAGTGCTATTGCCGCTTCGCCTTCAAAGGTCGCTTCCCGGCAGATACCGGCTATGCCGGCAACCGCGTCGAACAACCGACCCAAACTTGATGTCGGAACAGAACGACCGGCATTGAGCATCGCCTGCACCGGGCCGGCGTACTTTTCAAGCCCTAGTCCACGCGGGACCGAACCCATTGTCTGAATCAGATAAGCGGCAGCTACCCTGCCCGGGTTTGCCACGATGTTGCCAGGTTCGGTTAATTGCAGGTATTTCAAGTGACCGACCCGATGCCAGTTGAGGTCAGGCTCGACCAGGAAGAATTCACACCCCCAGATTGCGCGGTCGGTCCCATAACCGGTGCCGTCAAAGGCAAGACCAAGCGCAGGGCCTTTGACCCCGTGTTCTGCTATTACCGATACGCAGTGGGCATAATGGTGCTGGACACGGAAGAGCGGCAGGTGCCATTTTACGCTCAGCCGCTCGGCCAGCCTGGTTGACAGATAGTCTGGGTGAAGGTCACAGGCGATGCGTTCGGGCTTGATTTTCGTCCAGGCAAAATACCTTTCCAATGTATCAAGAAAGAAGCGCTCTGCGCGCCGCGATTCCAACCTACCAATGTAAGGGCTCAAGAAAACCTCGCCGGCACTTGCTAGGGCAAAACAGTTTCTGGGTTCTCCACCAAAAGCCAGAACGGATTGTTTCACGTGAAACAGTTGGTTGAGGAATAAGGGTTGAGGGACATAACCGCGTGCGCGTCGCACCATTAACGGTGTTTTACCAGCCAATACTACCGAATCGTCACATCGGTTAGCAATTGGCCGGTTATGGGTTAAGACTAGGTCAATACCACCGAGTTCGGCGAGCAGTTCTGAATCGTGTGCAGTTATCGGGTTGCCCGGGTTGTTTGCGCTTGTCATTACCAGGACAGGTGGGTGTTTTTGAAGCCTTCTTATCGCCCGCAAGAGCACGATGTGTAGTGGAGTGTAAGGAAGCATTACCCCATACCGGCTGTTTTTGGGGGCAATAGCCGGTGATATGTGGATAGTAGGTGATGCCTTTTTGGATAATAAGACAACCGGTGTTGCCGGTGATGTAAGGAGCACTTTGTCATTCTGTTCTATTCGGCAAAAGCAGCGGGCTGCACTCGTGTTTTCGCACATCAGTGCTAGTGGCTTGCTAGGTCTTGCTTTGCGTCGCCGCAGGCGCCGGACCGCCGCATCGTTCAAGGCGTCGCATGCAAGCTGAAAACCACCTAAGCTCTTGACTGCGACTATTTTACCTTTATCAATAGCCTGGGCTGCTTTTTCGATCGGGTTTCCAGAAAGTGGTTTACCGCTTGGCCCCAGGAGCAGGAGTTCTGGTCCGCAGCGCGGACATGCGTTGGGCTGGGCGTGGAAACGACGGTCCAGAGGGTCATGGTATTCTTTTGCACAGTCCGGGCACATCTGGAAACTGCGCATTGTTGTTCTTGGCCGGTCATAAGGCAATCCTTTGATAATGGTATAACGCGGGCCACATTGGGTGCAATTGATAAAAGGATAAAGGAAACGGCGGTCTTTCGGGTTAAGAAGCTCTTTGCGGCAGTCTGCGCATACCGCAAGGTCGGGTAGGACATCGACTCCGGCACCGCCTTTGGTGCTACTTTTGATGATTCTGAAGCTGGTAAAGGTCCGAACTCGGACCTGTCTGACCTTAAAATATGTGATTCTGGCCAGAGGGGGTGGATTTGTTCTGAGTCGGGCAGCGAATTCCCGGGATTTTCCCCCCTGTGCGATGATTTCGACCCCTTTTGAGGAATTCGCTACTGTTCCGTTAATTCCCATTGATTTTGCCAAGCGGTACACATAAGGTCTGAACCCAAGACCTTGCACTTGACCACGAATAAGCAATTTCAGGCTGGGCACGAATAAATAGAAGCTAAGTTTCCTAAATACGAAGCTTTAGCGCGCTTGACTTACTTTGATTAGCCTTCTTTAGTCTTCTCGATTTCTTCTGTTTCTCCTGTAGGCGGTTTGGCCTCAGGTTTTGGTTTTGGAACAACAGGTTCAATCAGTTCTTCTTCGTCCTCTGGGGTCTCGAGGATATTTTTGTCGTCCTTTTTCTTTGCCAGCACCGCGTAGGCCAATGTATTACCAGAATACCAGACTGACAAACCATAAGCCATGACAACAAGGGCAACTATGTAAAAGCATATCCCGACAAGGAGCGCACCTACATCTACACCCCAGTTGACCGAAGTATATTCAGAGGGCATGTATATCTGAGGCAAGCCGAAGGCCTTTGTGCAGAACATGAAAGAAGCCCGCAAAGGTTCGGGCCACCATCCTGGCAAGTGGACCTTGAAGTAAAATGCGGCATTTGACATCACATCAACCATTTTGGTTCCCATGAATATTTTAAGAACGAAATATCCGATTCTGCCCGCAGCACTGGAGGCGAGGCCCAAGAGGAATGAACCGAATTTGGTCAGGAACGCGACAATTACCAAGTACCATACAAGTCGGGCCGGTTGCTCGTTGACGCAGGAGAATACTTCAAATATGGTATCGAAAGTATCGTTTTTGGTAGTGCCGACAATGCTTGGTCCGATGAGCAGGCTGAATAGAAGGACGATGAGCAGATAGACGATGAACAATGAAGCTGCAAAAGCAGGTAGTGCCATGAGGGCGACGAATATCTCGCCGAAATAAGGAATGGCACCAAGTAGGCTTAAGATAAGTCCGGCTACTACGATTAAGGCGACGAAACCGATTATCAGAAGGGGACTTACAAGTGTTGAAGAAATGTGTTTGAAAGCGAACCTGAATGCCTCTTTTGACTCATAGAATTCATCCCCACGTAGTTGTTCATAGACTACCTTGGAAACCGCACTGCCGGCAATGAGCACACTGCACAGGGAAAATATGATACCGATTGCATAAATTATCCAGGCGAACCAGGGAAAGGGATAGAACGAAGGTTGAGGAAATGGCAGCAGTCGGAAATTTTCCCAGACCGTCAGAAAGTCGTTGCCTGAAACGATGTAGGCCAAGTATGTCAATAAAGAGTAGCCTACGAACCCGACCAGAAGGCCGAGGAACATCATCCACACTTTCTTGGCCGAGAAACCAAGCCGGAGCGCGCGGAAGACATCCTTGTAGTTAAAATGAAGTTTTGTCATATATAAACTCCTTTCGTCAAGCGGATCAACATATAACCGATGCTCAAGACGGTCATTAGCGGAACAGGTTTTTGGCAATCCACAGTATCAGGACAATCAGCCCGGCCATTACTCCAAGAACCACCCACTTCAGGGGCAGTCGGTAGTGGCGTTCCGGGAACAGGTGACGTCGGAATTGGACCATTTATAGATATGTTAAAAGCGGATGAACAGAAACCCCTTTCAGGCGATAGAAATTGAGAATAAACTTCAATGTATTTTATCCTAGCGGTTTCCGTCCTTTTGTCAAGAGCATCGGGCTATCTATTTTTCTGTTATTATACGCAGCCGTTCCGGACTGGACAGGTTGCCGTAGAAATAAATACCAGCGGGCAGGTCTTGACCGTTTTGTTTTTTGCCGTTCCAGCGAAGCGGAATTGCCCACATTGCTGAGTTTGGGCGCGGTCCAGGATACCGAAAATAACAATGCCAGATACGCGCCTAGCTTGGCCAACTGTTCATAAGAACGCATCTGTTTATCATATGCAGGCGTGAGGAAATGTCAACTTTATGGGGAATCAGTCCGAATCCAGACGAGCTCGCTGATGCCGGCCACGCTTTCGCCAATCGCAATTCCCGGGTGTCAAACCACAGCGAAAGTGTCATACTGAAAGCACAGCGAAAGTGTCATAGGGATCTTTCGCTGTCCTGCGCTGTGGTTTCGGTTTGTCGGGCAGCCGGATGAGCGGGATGGCGCCGGCTCGTTCGTGCCGGACATGGACCGAGCCGTCAAACCACTCCTGGACCATGACCTTGGTGCCAGCAACGCAGACGCTACGGGTGTTGGGTTTGAGCTGATAGGCGTGCCCTTTGTAGTTAATGGTGTTATCGTTGGTAACCTTTCGGAAGGTCTTTGCGCACAGGACGGCCCGTAGGTCCAGGCCCGCAGGAACCGGTCTGAACGCGGGCTTGGCGTTGGCGGGTCGGCGGCCGCAGTTGCCATGGACGACGCCTTTTGCGCCCAAGGCACGAACCCGGGCCTTGAGACGGAAGACTTGGCGTGTAGAGAGCCGAAGCATCTCGGCTGCGGCGCGGGCCGTCAGGCCCGAGAGCGTTCTCTCGATGACTCTTAATCTTACCATTTCACGCTCCTTAAGTAATAATAAATCATGCATGCATCGAACATACTCTGAAAGCTCAAACTTGTCATCAGTCTAATGTTGTCAAGCATGACATTTTCCCTGTGCCATTACCCTATGACATTATCGCTTTGCTTTCACAGGTGTAATGTACGCACTTGACTCAGTTGTAGCGATGCTTATAATGCGACAAAATGAAAATACCCTTACAGGGAAGATAGCCGTGGTAGAGAAGTCTTCTATTGAACGGCCATGCTTTTCACTTTCAGGGGACGGGTCAGTAAGTAAACCGCCGCAGTTGAGCTAACGACCAACTGGGTGGTGTAGAACATCAAGGAGATAGGATGAAATCTGCAGCGACAGCCATTGTAGTCGTCGCCAGCCTTATTCTTGGCGTGCACTCAGCCAACGCTGGAGTCGGGCTGTGTGTGAAACCGGGAATGTTGGTCAACGGCGCCCATCTGGGGTACAAAACCGGCAATTTGTTTGCGGGTTTGGGGCTGGAATTCGCCAGCGTATCAGTTGGGTCGAAAACAACCCACAAATATGAGGATACCACATATACTTACAGCTCCAAAGCATGTGTTAACGTTTTCCTGCCCTAGCTTGCGGCCAAGATTTTCTTTGGTGGCAATGAAATGGAAATGGGGGGTATCAATCAAGGAGGAACCGCAAAGCCGTATCTCGGGCTGAACGCTTTCTACTCAGTGGCCACGGCAAGTATCACTACCACTGCCGGTGATTCCACTTACAGTGACACCACCTCGGCCAGACAGCTCAGAGAAACTCTAGGGGGAAACTTCGGAGGCACAGCGGCTTTGGGAGGTGAGTACTACTTTTCCCAGAATTTCTCAGTGAGCGGAGAATTTGGAGTTAGGCTCCTTTTTGGCGGGCAAAAAAGCGAAGACGAAGGCTACGAATACTCGTACCTGTATGAAAACAATCTTGGACTCGGGGTTACCTACACCTCAGCAGGTTTGAACTTTTACTTCTAGTCAGGTCCTATAAGCCGGGGTCTGATATCGGACCTGTTGACAAACGGTGATGCTACACATATTTCTTGGAATTAAGGGGGAGTTAAGGGGACACAATACCTAACTATTGACATTCTGTCACCGGCGGGTAATCTTGCTCGTGGTAAGACTGGCTCGATTGGAGATTGGCGAGATTATCTTAGTAGTGGTTCAAGTGATATGGAAACGGAAGAGATCCGCGGCCACAGCCGTATCGGTAGACCTCTCGGCAGCACAGCTTTCATCGAAGTACTGGAGCGGAAGCTGAAGCGGCTTCTTAAACGGCAGAAGCCGGGTCCGGCGCGGGGCCTGAGCCACAAGGATAGGGGAAGATAGGTATTGTGTCC
>JGI24025J20009_10000908_pt1 | contig 22887 bp, 19 predicted proteins | sample Cruoilmetagenom3_FD_20009 | JGI IMG/M metagenome (IMG submission 20009) | reverse complement strand
TGTGCGAAGTCAACAAGCTGCCTGAAAAATTCGTCAATATTCATGCTTCCAGTATTATACTCCTCGATCATCTCCTTGAACCGTTCCAGATAATCCATTCGCGTGCGGTTGAGGCGGATCATCTTCGTAAGTTTACTGTTGATAGTTCCTCTCAGTTTTTCCGCCTCGGTTCGCTTGTGTCCCTGTTCAAACTTGGCCCGGAGTGCATCAAAGTCGATCTTGCTCAGATCTACGAGGTGATCCGAGCCATACGGTTCTGTACAATAACGAATCTCATACCCCTCGGAAGCAATTGACTTATCAAGAAGACTCTCGACAGCCCCCATCACTTCGGAGATGTCGGCACGAGGTGTGAGAGACTGAAGCCTCTGGGCAATAACGCCAAAGAGAACACATCTCGGAGCCAGTTCGTTTGCTGCCGGGTCTGGCAGAATCGCCCTGTAAAGCTTGCTCACATTACCAGCCAGCAGAAGGTAGCGTTTCTTTGATTCATCGTTGATCAGAATCGCATCCACTGCACCCCCCAACAGTTTTGTCTTCTCGAATCCATCCGCCATCCGGATTGCGTTTAGCTTGATTCCGCGTTCGGCACAGAATGCAGCCGCCTCCTCGATAGCTGCTCTTAGTCTCCCTACCAGCACCGATTTTTCATTCACAGGCGTATCACCATCCTCACCATCTCGTCCGGAACCTGAACCATATATCGCCAGCGCCTTCTGCATGTCCCGGAAAATCCCGACGTAATCGACGATCAAGCCGTTGACCTTATCCTGGAAGACCCGATTAGCCCGTGAGATGGCTTGCATCAGGGTGTGGTTGCGCATCGGCTTGTCGAGGTAGATTGTGGTGCAGTTGGGTGCATCAAAGCCAGCCATCCACATGGCGCAGACGAAGACGATGCGGAATGGGTTGTTAGGGTCCTTGAATTTAGAGTCCATATCTTCATTCACCATTCGCCTGCGGTGGGGGATGATATCCAGTCCCTTCTTTCGCATATCCTCTACTTCATTCTGTGCCTGGGAGATCACCACTGCCATGTCAGCCTCTTCCATGTAGCGGATTTCCTCCTCGATCGCCGCTCTCTTCGCACTAAACGCATGCGGTGTTGCAGCGAGTTCACCTCGCAGCCGATCCAGATATTGTTCCCAGTGCTTCCGGACTTTGTCGTACATTCGTATTGCTGTTGCCTTATCGATACTGACCACCATCGCCTTGCCCAAAAAGCCCCTGCCCATGAAATGTGACACAATATCCTCTGCGACAGTCTCAAGCCGATCCTCACGCGTGATCAGGTGATACTGGCGGGCAAACTCTCGCTCCAGTCTCTTCTCCTGTTCATCATCCAGTTCGGCATCTTCCAGCAGACGCTCCATATCTTCATTGAGGTCCTCGTTGGTCAGTTGGATCTCTGGAATCCGGTTTTCATAGTAGAGCGGGACTGTCGCACAGTCTTCCACTGATTGCTTGAAACCAAAGATGCTTATGTAATCACCAAAGATATCGCGGGTCTTTTCCTCCCCTATGATTAGCGGGGTTCCGGTAAACGCGATGAATGAGGCATTGGGTAGTGCAGTGCGCATATTGAGCGCGAGCGTGTCATACTGGCTGCGGTGCGCCTCATCAGCGATGACGATAATATCTGACCGCTCTGAGAGAACGGGGTGTCTTTCTCCTTTCCCGGCGCGGAACTTCTGGATCAGCGTGAAGACGTAACGATGGTCTTCGCCAAGCAATTGGCGCAGGTGGGCAGAGCTCGTCGCCTGAGCTTGTTCTTCGGTTACCACACCGGTATTTGCGAAGTTCTTGTAGATCTGTGTATCCAGGTCCTTCCGGTCGGTCACGATGACAAAAGTCCAGTTACCAGATATCTTCCGCAGGACCTTCTGAGAGAAGAAGATCATCGAGACGCTCTTGCCGCTACCCGGTGTGTGCCAGAAGACGCCGAGTTTGCCGTTTCGGGACTTGATATCCGAGAGTGCTGCAATAGCGCGCTCCACGCCGAAGTACTGGTGATTCTTTGCAACCAGTTTAACAAGCCCGCCCGGCACCTCCATGAAAACCATGTAGTTCTCAACAAGATCAAGCAGCCGTTTGGGCTCACAGGTGCCGCGGATCATCGTCTCCAGTGAGATAATCCCTTCCTCGCCTTCATCGTTGATCTTCTTCCAGTCAGCAAAATGCTCCCACTCAGACGTGGCACTGCCGACCTTGCTATCACTGCCGTTTGAGAGGATGACTAACTGGTTGTACCAGAGGATGTGCGGGATCGTGTCCTTGTAATCGGTCAGATTGTCAGTGTAAGCAGTCTCCAGTCGTTTATGTGGTGCCTTAAGCTCGATGAATAGAAACGGGATGCCGTTTACGAAACCGACCAGATCGGCGCGGCGTTTATGCATCTCCCCGGTGACCCAGAACTGCGATGCAAGGAAGAAGTCGTTGTTATCGGGCTCATTCCAGTCGATCACCCGGACGGTCTCAACAGTCTCCCCCTCGCCGTTCGGATCAGGAATCCTCACCTTCACACCGTCCTTGATTAGGCGGTAGACCTCGCTGTTTGCCCGTGCAGGACTCATCGCGCTGCGGTCGCGGGTAAGCTCCTCGATAGCCAGATCGAACGCAAAAGCAGGCAGACCCTGATTCAGCCGCTCCAGCGCAGGACGAAGGCGGGAGGTCAGCACGACCTCGCCCGCTGTCTCGCGTCCGAGCATGCCGCCTGTGCCGAACGTTTCGCTGAAACAATCGGCTGTCTGCCAGCCGAGTTCGGCGAAGAGCGTGATTGCTGGCTGTTCGACGAGAGTGTCTTCTGTATATTCTCCGGTCATCTTCCAGCCCCCACATGGCGCATTGCCAATAAAGTGCCGACAAATTGCCGATAATTTTCCGATAAGATGTATGCCCGTGCCCGCCGGCGCAGTTTTTCCTGAACTCCAGGGGGCAGTGATGTGTGTTCCAGCACAGCCCGCGCTGCCTCTATTTCCATCAGTGCGCTGCCTGTGGTGGAGGTTATGGTGTATGTGGGCTGCCAGAGTGGGTGCTTTTGTCCGACAAGAGAATCCTTAAAATATTTATTCAAATAATTATACCCCCTGGGATGAGGAACTTTCTTCTATGGCATGTAAAGTCAAATCTTCAGGGAAACCTTGTAGTAACTCTTTACTTCTAAACTTTAGGTCAATTTCACCAGTACTTTCCCTGTTTGTCCAGTATTCTCCACGAAGTGCACGGAAAGGATTTGTGATAATCTCTAGAAGTGCAGTTCCATCATGGACAACACTCCTTTCTCGTACACTCACCCTTGGGCTGCTTGTGTAAGTGTAGGTGATTTTCTTTAAATTGTTTTCAGGACCAATTAAAAAATCTGAAGTATAACTTCGGCTTATCATCTCCTGACTATACATTACACAGCTAATGGAGATGACTGATTGCTTTATAACCAATATAACAGGTATTGACTTAGGAGTGTCTATAGTTTCTGGGTCGGTCCATGTAGTTTGAATTGTGCCTTCCCATGTTCCTTCCAAGCATGGGAACGGAACTAACCATTTCTGAAAAATTCGGTTTTTCCATCCCCATTTTGCAAACAATATCCAGAGCATGGCATCAATGGAAACAACCGTAGGAACATATTTTAGAGAGGTCCAACTTACTCTGAGTTCATTACTATTCACGTATAGGATAGCGATCCAGATTATCGCGGAAACCACTACCAAAAGAAAAATGAAAGATTTCACATTCAAGTCTTTCATACCACCCATATTGCACACCTACTTAAATCCTACGTAATCCCAAGCAGCAGATAAAAAACTGTGAGCCTGCTCACGAGTCCAATGCTGGCTCGGTCTAAAGAGATACTTTAGTTCGTTTACTTCACCCCATTCCTTGCATTGATCATCATCGAGTGTTTTATTGAAGATATGGGCAAGAACACCTCGAACGTCAGTTGTGTATAAATCATTATTAAAATCTTCATTCGGGACATTCCAAACCAAACACTCGATTAAGAATGATGGGATATTATTAGCCGCCGAAACCTTGTCTTCCTGCATCTTATTTCTCAGATTCTTAAGAATTCGTATTACTCTTTTATAGCGTCTTGCAGTCGTTTTATTTTTTTCTACACCGTTTTGATATGTTTGTTCATGCCAGTTTTTTATTAGAACTCCATCGTCAGTCTTAAAAGCAACTCCAAGGATGTAATTGTTTGAGCCATCAGAATTGTATCTACGATGCTCAAAAGTCGGTACAACATCTGCATCAACTCGATAAGTGTTAGCATGAACATCAAATGCTTTATTCCCTCGTTTTACAGAACCTGCTCCAAATCTATCGGTAAGTGCTTCTTGGATGAGGTCTTTAAAGTCTGAAAACGCTAAATCACTTGGCGCTCGGTTATAATCTTTATGTGTTTTGCCTTGTGGATAGTCACAAAAGGCAGTTGAATTTAAGCGAACACAAATATCAACGTCACTATCAAGTCTGATGTTCGTATGAGCACGGTAGGAGCCTTGGGCAAATACAGAAATGTCCATTCCAGAAAGTCTGGAATGTGCTGAAATAGCTTTTTTAATTGCTGATTCAGCATTGTCGCATTTTTCCTGTTCTGTCTTTCCAGGACCCTGAGCCCAAGTTTTAAATTTTTCTTCCCACTCAGTATTCATATCTGCCCCTCACAATCCTACTTCTACTTCACCCGATATAAGTTTTGGCAGCAGCAGGTCTCTGGTGCGGCGGAGGTTGGTGTTTTTCAGTGTCAGGTTTTCAAGTTCAGCAAAAATCGGAGTGACAATCTCTTCGAAATTCGTAATCTGCGCTTCAGATGGGGCTAAAAATCTAATTCCATTCATATCTTTCTTTGTTACGGACTTAAATATTGTTCCACCGCCCATAGTATCTTCTTCCTTAAATTGCTCCTTTAATTGTTGAAAAACGAACACTTGATTTCCTGACAAGCTTCTTATAGCGCAAAGACCGCGCCCAATGACGATCTTCTTATCCGCTATATTGATGCGCCCAACAGGTGCACGAACGCTGAAAAGAATATCTTCCGCTTCCGCTACGCGTTTCAGTACAGTACAATACTTGCGAGTTGTAGGGAATCTATCCTCAAAATCTGTCACGCCTTGATGGAACGGTAAACCTTCCCCAGTATCATTGTAAAACTCGGATTTCGGTGATTGACCCATTAAAATGCTGCACACGTCAGCCAGTTTCTTCACACCCCACCCCTCCGGCACCAGCCCCAACTCCGACTCGACCATCAACACGCGCTCATGCCCCGGAAACCGGAACTTCACGAACCACTCGCGGTAGAGCGCCTGCGCCATCGCTTCGAGGATCCGGATGCGCCGCGTGTTGTTCTCGATCAGGTCGTCGTAGGCGCCGAGGACGGTGGCGATTTTGCGCTGGGTGGGGAGTGTGGGTGCTGGGATGTCCATGTCCTTTATCGAGGCAAGATCGGCCCGCTGTCGTCCTGAGGCGCCGGACATACTCTTCTCTGCTGGTTTTCGGATGATGCTGGAAGATGCAAGATAAAAAACATATCCAGCGTCGGAAATTCCTTCTTTGTGTCGGAATACGAAGAACTCCGTAGAGCCAAATCCAACCTCATTATTTGCACCGGAAAACTGGACTATTTTGCCATTTTCGAGACATGGAGTGATCCGAGCAAACAACGTATCACCAGTTCGAAACTTTGCTCCACCGCCCTTATAGCTTCGTTTGTTATCAGATGAAACATAACGATTCCCCGGAACGACAAACCCCATTTCAACAAACGGATACTCAACTCCTTTTTTAAGCTTGACTTTCGGATTTATTTCAACAAACTCAGATAAAGGCAGCGTCTTTACCATTATTCACACCCCCTCCAGAAGCTTCGCCACCTCATCGACCTCCCTGATCAGTTCATCTTCAGTTGGCAGGTACAGTTTATACTTCGAAGCAAATATCTGCGTGTTATCCTCAGGCAGCGTATAACGGGCGATCGTCTCTTTCTTATCGCGACATAGAATAATACCAATCGTGTGGTTTTCGTCATCGGTCCTGACCTCTCGATCGTAGAAATTGACATACATCTGCATCTGCCCCAGATCCCGGTGGGTAAGTTTACCGATCTTCAGGTCAATCAGCACAAAACATCGCAGCAGACGGTTGTAAAAAGCAAGATCGATGTAAAAATGCTCGGCATCAAGTGTGATACGTTTCTGACGGGCGACAAAGGCAAATCCTTTCCCCAGTTCCAGTAAAAAGCTTTGCAGGTTGTTCAGAAGGGCAGTCTCCAGATCTTTCTCGCTGTACGCCGCCTGCTCAGGTAGTCCCAGAAACTCCAGAATGTATGGATCTTTGATAGCGTCGCGGGGAGACTCAAGGATCTGCCCCTGCTCTGCCAGAGCCTTGATCTGCACCCTGTCCCGGCTCAGCGCCAGACGCTCGAAGAGGAGAGAGTTGATCTGTCGATCCAGTTCCCGCACAGACCAATTTTCCGCCTGTGCTTCTTTTATGTAGAAGTCCCGCGCCTGTTCGTCATCAAGTCGCATCAATAGGGTGTAGTGAGACCAGCTCAATCTGGCAGACAGTGTCTGCCGATTTCTAAATGTAAGATAGAACGCTCTCATATTTCTGAGATTGCGCATGGAAAACCCCCTGCCGAATTCTGCGGTCAACCGTTCAGAGAGCGGCTTTAATGTTTCTTCACCATATTCTGCGCGGGCGTGTCCATGCTGCTCGTCCTCGACGATCAGGCGACCGATCTCAAAATAAGCGTCTACCATTGCTGTGTTCACCGCACGGGAAACACTGCTTTGCGCTTCCAGCAGAACTCGCCGGATCAGGTCATAAAGAGGCAGGGTCAACTCGCTCATTCGCTCACACCCTCCAGGAGCTTCGCCACATGATCAGCTATCCGCGCTTCCAGTTCCCGCGCATCGACGTTGAGAATCTCCAGTTCCTCATCCAACTCCTCCAGCCGCTCGGCAAAGACAAAGTCGTCCTCCTCACGCTCCGCCACGCCCACGTACCGCCCCGGGTTCAGGCTCCACCCCTGCTTATTGATATCGTCAAGTGTTGCCACCCTGCACAGCCCCGGCACATCCATGTACGTGTCACCCATCCTTGATGCACTGCCGTTTGTCGTCTCCGGATCCTCGCCCCGGTAGAGCCGCACGATGTTGGAAAGGAACTCGACCTGCTCAGGAGTGAACTCACGGTGGGCGCGGTCAACCTGTGTAAAGATGTGCCGTGCATCGATGAACAGGACTTTATCCGCCCGATCGGTCTCTTTTTTGCCACGGTCCAGGAACCAGAGTGTGCATGGTAGCGTGACCGTGTAGAAGAAGTTGGAGCTAACAGCCACCATCACGTCTACCATGCCTGCTTCGATAAGATTCTTACGGATCTCCAGTTCAGTCCCGCGGGCGTCAGAAGCGGAGTTTGCCATCACAAATCCTGCACGACCGCTTTTTTTCAGAGCGCTGTAGAAGACCTGAATCCAGATGTAATTGCCGTTGTCTGGTTTGGGCATGCCAAAAGGAAAGCGCGGATCGTCCTTGATCCGCTCCTTGTCTATCTTCTTCACGTTGAATGGAGGATTCGCCATCACGAAGTCGAACTTGTCGCGGCTTGTGTGCAGGTCTTCGTAGTATGTGTTGCCCTGCCTGATATCACCGTCCAGACCGTGAACCGCGAGGTTCATCTTGCAGAGACGGACGGTCTCTGCGACACGTTCCTGACCGTATATGCTTAACTGGGCGCTTGGGTTCGCCCTGCGCTTCGCAACGTGTCTGGCGCTCTGGACAAACATGCCACCTGATCCGCAAGCAGGATCAAAGATTCTGCCATGATATGGTTCGATGATCTCAACGATGAGTTTGACAATCGTGGTCGGCGTGAAGAACTCGCCGCCCTTCTGCCCCTCGCTCATGGCAAACTTGCCCAGAAAGTACTCATAGATCTTTCCGAACGCGTCACCTTCGATGTCCATCGGGATCGATGCCATGAGCTTTAAGAGTTCGAGTAACGTGGCGTTCTCCATGCGGTTGTATGTCTTTGGCAGAACATCCTTCAGATCAGGGTTCTCGCGCTCGATTGCCCGCATGGCGTTATTGATCGCCATGCCGATGTTCTCACCCTCGGGAAGCAGGAGAAGGTTCTGAAAATGTGCCTCATTGGGCAGGTAGAGCACACCTCGTGCCTGATAATCCAGCTTGCCGATCTGCCTGCGACCTGTTTCCTTTCCGGCAAGCTCCTTCTCGGCATGACCGAATTTGTGGTCAGCGTAACGGAGAAAGATCATCCCCAGCACCGGAACTGAGTATTCAGATGCTTTCAGCTTCGAATTGGCTCGCATCTCATCGGCAGCTCCCCACAGCCGTTTTTCGATTTCGTTGTTGTTAGGCGGCATACGTCAACTCGCATAGGATCCTATTCTGTAGCCCACCATAGGCGACTGATATTCTTTTGTAGGGCAGATAACATAAACATGAGCTGCAACTTATCTGGCGTCTATGAAACTCGTGTCACCTCATAGAAACTGCTGTTTAATGGATTCGTGCCCACACAAAACGTTGTGCCAGAGACCTGAAACGTCATCCCGCATGACGCCAACCGCAACAGATGAAAGAGTTATGAGAACGCCTCTGCGATCCTGAAACCACGCGATGGCTAAAGAGACCCAAAAAAATAAAAAGAGGGGAAGGAATCTGCAGGTCTGCCCAGAATCGTGTAGGGCTGTGCAAGTCCTTGATATGCACTCAGCCACGCCTATATAAATCAGTAATCCAAGAGCGGGGTGAAAGTGAATGCGCCCCTGATGGACCGGTCATGCGCCACACCAAAGATTTTATATCCTGACCGGACAAATCATCACCTCCCAACATCTGGAGGATTTAAATGACAGAAACCAATATGAGGGATCGTTTTTTACCGCACTGAAAAACTCCGTGGCGTACGCGTGCGCATCTTCGATACCACGCTGCGTGACGGTGAGCAGACGCCTGGCGTATCGCTTTCTCTCGAAGAGAAACTCGGAATCGCTAGGCAACTGGACAAACTCGGCATCGATATCATGGAGGCAGGCTTCCCGATCGCATCGGCAGGCGAGAAGAAGGCAGTCTCAGAGATCGTGAAAGCCGGACTGGAGGCACAGATATGCGGGCTATCAAGGGTGATAAAGGCAGACATTGATGCGTGTCTCGACTGTGATGTCGGCATGGTGCATACATTCGTATCCACCTCCGACGTCCAGCGGATACACACCATCGGCAAGTCGAGAGAAGAGGTCGTGGATCTTGCGGTCGATGCGGTTCAGTACATCAAGGATCACGGCAGGGCATGCATGTTCTCAGCGATGGACGCAACACGGACCGATGTTGACTACTTAATCGAGATCTGCAAACGCGTCGAGGAGGCGGGCTGCGATGTCATCAATGTCCCTGACACCGTGGGCGTTATGGTGCCGTCTGCGATGTACCGGCTGATCAAAGAGATCAAGAGGTCGGTGTCGCTGCCGCTCGATGTGCACTGCCACAACGACTACGGGCTTGCCGTTGCAAACAGCATCGCGGCAGTCGAAGCGGGCGCCACGCAAGTTCAGGTGACGATCAACGGGCTTGGAGAGCGCGCGGGAAACGCTGATCTTGCAGAGACCGTGATGATCCTGCACACGATTCAGGGCGCAAGGACGAATATCAAGACCGAATACCTCTTCGAGACCTCGCGCATGGTTGAGCAGTACACCGGCGTTCGGGTTTCGCAGCTGATGCCGGTGGTTGGCGAGAATGCGTTTGCGCACGAATCAGGCATCCACACACACGGCGTGCTCGTGTGCACCGACACATTCGAGCCCGGGGTGATGACGCCAGAGATGGTCGGGCAGAAGCGCAGGATCGTTCTCGGGAAACATGCCGGAAAACATGCTGTGAAACTGGCGATCGAGTCGGCAGGATTCGTAACAAACGAGGAGCAACTGGCAGAGATACTCAGGCGGATCAAAGAACTTGGAGACAAGGGCAAACCGGTCACCGATGCAGACCTCTACGCCATCACCGAGTCCGTTCTCGGGGAGGTCTCCGGAAAAGAGCAGTTCATCGATCTCATGGAGGTTTCGGTGATGACCGGGAATATTATCACGCCAACTGCGTCTGTGAAGGCGATTGTTGGCGGAGATATGAAGGTCGTGGCAAACATCGGAGTCGGTCCTGTGGATGCCGCGTTGAACGCCGTGCAGAACCTGCTTGGCGAAGGGACAAAAGTGCGCCTGCGCGATTTCAAACTCGAAGCGATATCAGGCGGCTCCGACGCGCTTGCAGAGGTGACGGTTGCGGTGGAGGATGAGAAAGGCAGGATAGTGAGCGCTGGCGCAGCGAGAGAAGATATCGTGCTGGCATCGGTCGAAGCGCTTGTGAATGCGATCAACCGGCTGATCATGGTGCGTGGGAAGGTGTGATGTGTCATGAGGGGGCGGTAATCCCCCTTCTGGCAACTCTGCATCCACGGTTCAGATAGTCTCCCCCCTAACAATCTTGCACGCCTCATGGACTGTCACAAAATAACTTGATTGGGCTAAACATCCTTAAAGCAGCCACTTCCAGAGCGGAACAAAACCAACCTTGCAGCCCTTAAACTCCTCCTCACCCTCATAATCCCATGTGATCACAGAGAGGTTACTGCAATCCAGCTCCTTTGACGCCTTGAGGAGTGACTTTAGTTCCCGATCCTTTGTGTATGGGTCAGCAACATCGTAGCATACCTGTATCAACTGCGTGACCTCTGAGCCTTCGGCGAGAACAAAATCCACCTCGCGTCCGTACGTATCTTTCCAGTAGAACACTTCGAGGAGGGGGGTCCAGTAGTTCTTTTGTCTCAATAACTCTATTGCAACCACATTTTCTATTCGCCTTCCCATATCTCCCAGTCCGTGCAGCGTTACAAATCCAAGGTCGATCAGGTATATCTTTGGTATGCTCCCTTCAACCTCCCTCACACCTTTTCCGTACTTTTTGAGAAGGAAAATGAAATTTATATCTTCCAGATATGAGAAATATTCGTAGACCTTTGTCTTGCTCAGCGACACGCCTGCCGACTGCAGGTAATTATGCAATTTCCGGACAGATAACTCCCGTGCAAAGTTTCGTATCAAGGACTTTATCATGAATTTTAAGGCAGATATTTTTTCTATGCCGTACCTTTCCACCAGATCCCGGTAGATGATCAGGTCCACATATTCCTGTAGTGTTCGCAACCTGACCATTCGGTCATACCGGAGCAGTTCAGGAAACCCGCCTGATTGCAGGTACTCATCAAGGTATCGCCTCAGGTCGCCCCTTTCCGATTCGATAAGCGGGGAACCGGGCGTGAAATCCTTTGCATGCAAAAATTCCCTGAATGAGAGCGTGAACAGGTTATAGGATAATGTCCGCCCCCGGAGGCTCGTGGCAATCTCTTTTGAGAGCAGTTTTGATGAAGAGCCGGTCAGAAAGATCCTGACCTCCTTCTTTTCGGTCAGCCGCCTGACAAAAGGCTCCCAGCCATCGATCAGTTGTATCTCGTCAAGGAAAAGATAAAGTGTCTCTGCGTCCGGATTTATCTTGTAGTATAGTTCAATGATCCTGGCAAGATCGTTTACAGATATGTCGCTTATTCTCTCATCTTCGAAGTTTATGTAGAACAGCCGCTTTTTTTCAAGTCCCTGATCCATCAGTTCCCGGATCGTTTGAAAGAGACAGTACGTTTTTCCCACCCGCCTCAAACCTACTATTGTTATCACTTTGTCGGTGTCCACCGGAACGGATAACTCTCTTTTAAATAATCGGGGAAGTGGTTCTTTATGAAATTCTACGATGATCTCTTCCAGCTTATCCATGTATGTACTATTTGAGTGGTACATATTAATAAGTTTTGTCATAGCCAGATGCGCGGATGGTGGCGGGCGCCAATGCTATCGCATTAACGCCAGCGTTAATCTCGCATCATGCCCATAAATTAGATCGTTATGGTGCTACGCCCCAAAATCCTCGCGCAGCATCCGTGCCGCGTCCTTTGCGAAGTACGTGAGAATCATGTCGGCGCCTGCGCGCTTGATCGAGAGCAACGATTCGTAGATCGCATGATCACGGTCGAGCCATCCCATCGCGGCGGCTGCCTCAATCATCGCATACTCGCCGCTCACCTGATAGGCAGCGGTCGGCATCTGGTATGCGGTCTTGATCCGGTAGAGAACATCGAGATACGGCATCGCGGGTTTCACCATCACGATATCCGCGCCCTCAGCGATGTCCAGTTCCGCCTCCCGGAGTGCCTCATCCGAGTTTGCAGGGTCCATCTGATACCCGCCGCGGTCTCCGAACGCGTATCCCGAGTCTGCAGCTTCCCGAAACGGACCGTAGAAGCATGAGCAGTACTTGGCAGAGTATGACATGATCGGGGTGTCTGCGAATCCGTCGATGTCAAGCGCAGTCCTGATCGCGCGTACCATGCCATCCATCATGCCTGACGGCGCAACGATGTCAGCGCCTGCGCGGGCATGGCTGACCGCAACATTCCCGAGGATCGGGAGCGTCGGGTCGTTGAGTACGGTTTTTCTGGCATAATCGACGATGCCGCAGTGCCCGTGTGTGGTGTACTCGCACAGGCAGACATCGGTTACGATGATCAGACCGTCTGTTCCTGACCTGATACTCCGCACCGCCTGCTGGATGACGCCATCGTCGTCATACGCGCTCGTCGCTTCCTCATCCTTCGCTTCAGGTATCCCGAAGAGGATGATTGCCGGAATTCCGAGATCCTTGATCTCCTTTGCCTCATCCGCAACCGTATCCAGTGGAAAACGGTATTGACCTGGCATGGACCCGATCTCTACGGGTTTTTCGATGGTCTCATCCACGAATATCGGGCAGATCAGGTCATCTGGCGAAAGTCTTGTCCCGGCTACGAGATTTCGTATCCCGGGCTGCCGTAGTCTGCGCATTCGGATCTTCGGGAACATGGTACTACCCTTGCGATCGCATCACTGATTAATTCTTTGATCGGGATGATGCCGACCCGCACCATCGCTATCGCTGATCACGAAACAATCCGCAGCAGCGATGTGGCTTTCTGCCGGCAGCCCGGTCGTTGTGCCGGTTAAGGCGGCTGCTGTGTATGTGGGTACAGTGCGGGGGCGAGATTAGACGACAGTAGAGAGCGCGGGACTGTCGTGCCGTGTGGTGCTGACATCGCAACTCCGGGAAGTTTTTATATCAGATGAGTTCCGATTTAGCCAGCATGGAAAGAGAAGAGCTCTGCCACGATCGGTGCGCGGGTTTGCTGCTGACGGGGTACATCAAGACATGGGTGCAGCCAAACCGAATGCGAAGACGCGATGTACAAACCCTGTAATTAAGTGCGGGGTTTGGTGACTTAAGAAAAGAAAAACAAAAAAGGAGGTAAAAAGATGAAAAGAAGAGCTTTAACAGGTTTAATTGCCATAGCTGCAATTGCGATGGTACTATTACTTACAGGATGTGTTGAAAAGGAGGAACCAGCACCCCCCGCCACACCGCCAACCACCTATACACCAGAGCCAACGGTTACGCCAACTCCAATGTTAACAGAAACATCAACACCTACACCGGCAATTACCATTACCACACCTAAGGATGGCGATAAAGCACCAGAAGAGATGACCGGGACATTTGTAGTACAAGTTACAGACCAACCGAGCGCGATAGACGATTTCGACAGCTTAAATGTTACAGTTTCAGAGGTGAGGCTACATAAGGCTGGTGAAGCTGGCAATGGGACAAATGAAACTGGCGAATGGATGATACTTGAGCCATCGAATCGCACATTTGATCTAACAAAACTGCAGGATGGAAACATGACGACTATCGTTAACGAATCAATTGAGACAGGGAAATATACACAGGTTCGGTTGATCGTTGAATCTACAGAGGGTCTTGTAAATGGGAATATGGTAAACGTTACCGTGCCGAGTGAGATGCTAAGGATTGTCAAGCCATTTACAATCACCGAAAATCAGACGGCAACTTTTATCTTCGATATAAATGTTGTAAAGGCTGGGAAAAAGTATAATTTAGTTCCAGTGATTGGTAAATCTGGCGTAGAGATGAAATAGAGTAGAAAGTCCAACAAACTGTTAGGGATGCCCCACAATTTAGAGGCTGTCTCACAATTCAAAATTGCGGCAAAAAGAAGACCGAACAGAGATGTATATCTGAAAATAAGCATCTGATTTCGCAAAATATCCAATTATGGGACAGTCTCTTTATTGCNGGNTGNAGCGGTTTGTACAGCGTCTGCCACTCCATGTTTCGGATATCTGAAAACCATTTGAGCCAGAACCCGGGCACCAGCGTTAAGTTGACCGCATGAACCGCACAACTTATTTGTGTGCCATACCCCTGTTACATCACCAGATGCAAGAATATCCCCCGCTGATCGATCCGTACAACCGCAGGATCACGAGTCTGCGCATATCCGTCACCCAGCGGTGTAACTTAAACTGCATCTACTGCCACCATGAGGGGGAAGTTACGCATGCGCACGCGCACAGGGAGATCACCAGGGACACGATCACAGCACTTGTGCGTGCAGCGCTTGCGCATGGCGTCGAGAAGATCAAGTTCACAGGAGGTGAGCCGCTCTGCAGGAGCGATTTCGTAGATATCGTGGCAGAACTGCCAGCACTCAAGGAGGTCTCGGTTACGACCAACGGGACGCTGCTCTCCAGGTATGCTCACGATCTCGCAGAAGCTGGGCTTAATCGCGTGAATGTCTCGCTTGATACGCTGCGTTCTGACAGGTACCAGCAGATCACCGGAGGCGGTAGCGATGCGCTTGACTCGGTGCTGAACGGTGTGTGCGCGGCTGTGGACGCGGGGCTTACGCCGGTTAAGCTAAATATGGTGCTCCTGAGCGGGATAAACGACGACGAGATATGGGATCTGATCGATTTCGCACGGTCAAACCGGGATGTTATACTCCAGATCATCGAACTGATGGATTTCACAGGGATCTGCGAGAATGCTGACATGGGCGCGGTCGAAGACGCACTACGCGCACGCGCATCCGAGATCATCACGAGACAGATGCACAGGCGGAGGAAATATATGATCGATGGCGCAGAGGTCGAACTCGTGCGACCGATCGATAACTCCCTGTTCTGTGCGAACTGTAACCGCCTGCGCGTGACCTCTGATGGAAAATTAAAAGGTTGTCTGCTCAGCAATGACAATCTCATAAGCATCTCGGGCGCATCCGAAGAAGAGATGCATGTGTTGCTCGAGAGGTCGGTTGCCATGCGCAAGCCATATTACTCCCGTGTGTGAAAGATTAATATAGTACAATCGATGTAGATAGGAATACATAAATCCGATCAAGATAATCTACAGTACTTGAAGATAGGAGGTATAAATGACAGCCCTGATCGACATCAAGAACCTGACCATGGAATTCAAAGGCAAGAAGGTTCTGAAAAATATCAATCTGACAATAGAGGAAGGCGAGTGTATCGGAATTCTCGGACGCAGTGGTGCAGGAAAGACCGTGCTGATGCACCTCTTAAGAGGTATCAAGGAACACGAAACCAGTTCCGGAGAGGTCATCTATCACATTGCGTACTGCGAGAACTGTGCTCATGCCGAACCGCCAAGCAAGGTTGGAACGCCATGCCCGAAATGTGGTACCGAACTAACGCCGCTGGATGCTGATTTCGTATCGCTTGACAGGTATAGCCCGTTTCGGCGCAGCATTGCGACCCGGATTGCGATCATGCTCCAGCGCACCTTCGCGCTCTACGGAGATGAACGGGTGATCACAAACGTGATCAACGCGCTCGTCGAGGTCGGTTACCCGGCAACAGAAGCTGTCGATAGGGCGGCTGATCTCATCGATCAGGTGAATCTGTCGCACCGGATGATGCATGTTGCAAGGGAATTAAGCGGTGGTGAGAAGCAGCGCGTCGTGCTTGCACGGCAGCTTGCCAAGGAGCCGATGGTGCTCCTCGCAGATGAGCCGACCGGAACGCTTGACCGGAGGACTGCCGAAGCCGTGCACGAGAGCATCGTGACTGCGAAGAATGATTATGGCATGACGCTTGCGATCACCTCACACTGGTCTGGTGTGGTCGAAGAACTGGCGGACCGGGCAATACTGCTCGAGGACGGGGAAATCGTCGAACAGGGCGAGCCAAAAAAGGTCGTCGAACGGTTCATGAGCATGGTCGGCACGGTCGGATCGTACACAGCAGAGATCGGAGAGCCGATCATCAAGGTCAAGGACCTGAAGAAGACCTACATCTCGGTCGACCGTGGTGTCGTGCGTGCCGTGGATAACATCGCGTTTGAGGTGTCTGAAGGCGAGATATTCGGTCTCGTCGGTGTCAGCGGTGCAGGAAAGACCACTGCATCAAAGATCTTAAACGGCTCTGTGAATGCAACATCAGGGGATGTCGATGTCCGGATCGGGGATGATTGGATCGATCTGACAGACCGAGGTGCTGAGCGTGCCGGGCGGGCGGTCAAACACATCGGACTCCTGCACCAGGAATATTCGCTCTACCCGCACAGAAATGTGCTCGATAACCTGACCGAATCGATAGGGCTGGAACTACCCGGAGAACTGGGCGAACGAAAGTCCATACTTGTCCTGATGACCGCGGGATTCACTGAAGAGAGGGCGCGTGAGGTTCTTGAGAAGATGCCGAATGAACTGAGTGTCGGGGAGGCACACCGTGTTGCGATGGCGCAGGTACTGATCAAGGAGCCGAGAATTATCATCCTCGACGAGCCAACCGGAACGATGGATCCCGTGACCAGAGTCGATGTGACAAAATCGATCCTTGAGGCGAGAGAGGGACTCGGCGAGACCTTCATAATCGTGTCGCATGACATGGACTTTGTTGAGGATGTCTGCGATCGTGCAGCGCTGATGCGAAACGGTAAGATCACCACGATCGGCGACGTGAACGCTGTGATCACCGAACTCGATGAAGGCGAACGCGACGAGATGTATAAACCATGATCGACATCGAACTCGATAACAAGCCGCTCACCGTGCCTGACGGCTCCACGCTTGCGGATGTGCTTAAACATGTAGAGACTCCTTACAGGAGTACAACCATCGCCATCATCAAGGGGACCGAGGAGTCGAAAGAAGCAACTGCCGAGTACCTGATCAGTACGACGAAAGGTGATATCGGGATCGAACTGTCGTCATACCAGGATATCTGGCGGGATGCGGAATCAGAGATCCTAAATTCCGGCGTCAGATGGACTGGAAGAGACGCGCTCGCATTCGGACCGTTCAAAACAGGTATCACCCCATCCTACCGGGACCACGAATATGTGCGGTGGGACGTGCTCTTTGGCACAGGCGGCTATGCTGCCGACCATACATACATGGTCATATCGAAACAACTGCACACCGCTGCACACGGAGCACCGATGGATGGCGGCGTTTTCGGAAGAATCGTTAGCGGGAGGGGTGTGATTGAGTCTCTCGATACAGGCGACTCGATAACGGGCATCGCTCCTGTCGAGCGGTGGGAGACAATCGTCAACAAGATCGCGACGACCGACCTCTCAACCGGAATCGAGCCAGGGATGCGAATATTCACTTGTGCAACGATTGAACTCTCGCCAGATGCCCCTTACGGCGCAGAACATTTCTTAGCAGCGGCAAAGGGCGGCGTATTGGCATTCAGCACCGTCTCGCATGCGTTTGCATCCACAGAATCGTTGCAAGGCGAAGAATGCCTGTTCGAGCAGAAAGAACCGAGAAGATCCGGCATAATAACAGTCAGGTCGAACGGTGCCGGACTCGGGCGCGTGTACATATCGAAACTTGACAAGACATCGTCCCCAAGCCACTCGGTGGTCGGTACGGTGATCCGCGGCATGGAACTGATCCAGCTCGTGGAGAAGGATCAAGCAATCGCGCTCCACGTCAATCCTGAGCGCATCATGCTGCTTGGCAGGACGTTCGAAGCGGCAGAGGAGGAGATGAGAGAACGCGGCATAACCATGCGTCGCGATGGGGAGACCGACGATCCCGATGTGATCGTGCAGCAGACTCCTGAGACCACGATAGAGATCGTGGGAGCCGGAGAGGTTACCGGGCACGGGGTTTCCCAGAAGAATCTCATAAGAATCAAATTATATGACGATCACGCACCAAAGACGATTGAGTTCTTCCGCCACGCTCTCGGGCTGCTCAAATCACCGATCGGCGCGCTTCCGGTCTTTGCAGCGTATGAGGACACCCGACTATTCAGGGTGCCTGAGGTGAAGAAAGAGATCATGCCAGAGAATGTACCCGAGGAGACCGTGCCAGCCGGCGAGATCGGCGTTACAAGCCAATCTGCAAAATATGCCCAGATGATCGGCGTGAAACTGAATGACGACTCGAGATACGGACCATCCGGCGAGAAATTCGCGTACACAAACATCATCGGGCGAGTCATCGATCTCGATAAACTGCAGGATATCGGAGAGGGAGATACCGTTTATGTAACAGAGGTGTGAAGATGGGAAAGATTACCAAGCTGGTTGTGCTCTCGTCGGAACTGCCAAGCGAGATGCATCTCTTAATCTACGAACTCCATGCCGACGTCACGATCAAGGAGACCTGTTATGGCATGATGATATACGGGGAGGAGGCGATGGTCACCGCGCTTACCAACACCATCCGGAAAATTTATCCGGGCGCGTTTATCAAAGAACGGGGTTTTATCCCGGGGGACCCACGAAGATGCCGCGCAGACCGCGGCGGCGGGGCACGTCCCGGGTTTTACTCGATCCAGAAAGAGTATGAGGTGCTTCCCGCGCTTACCCGTGCGCTTGCAAAGCTGCCGTATGATACACCTCCCGCACCTGTGGAGAAGCCTGATAAGATTTTAGTTGCGCGGTTAAGAGAGATCGTTAACGCCAAAACAGGGCCAGTGGCTGAGTGAGTATGGATGCTCATGAGGTTGGAGACGATTTTTCGGGGAGTCTCGCGATGATGAGAGCACTTATATACAGTGAGTATGAAAATCCATCTGTGATCAATGCATGGTTTTGGTGCAGACGTCATATACGAAGCGCGAAGCGCCGATACTGGCGTAGCCAACCCGAATGTGGACGCGTATTGCAACAAGTCTGATATATTCAAAAGGAGGAAATGAGATGCTGAACACAAATCTGAAACATCTGGAAACGGAACAAGAGGTTAAGGAAGCCATAGAAAACAATGAGAATGTTATGGTTTGCTGTGGGAGAATGGGGCCGATGTGCGTCCCTGTTTATGACATTATGGAAGACTTGGAAGGGGGATACCCCCATGTCTTACTCTGCGACCAGGATTTTGACATCCGCGCGGCAAGTTTTATAAGAAATTTGCCTGAATGCGCATCTTTTATGGGATTGCCATTCACGGTGTATTTCAAGAACGGGGAAGTAGTAGCGGCTACAACCAGCCTACAGAACAAAGACCAGGTGACGAAAGTCCTTGACAGGGTGTTTATGAGGTAAGCAATCGTGGGAACGGCACTGCCGATTTTTCGGTAGTGCCCTAAATTCCATGACTTCTGAATAGCCGCAGATGCACGCAGATAAATGCCCGATCAACAAATCTGCGTTCATGCCTTCGGCGCTGCTTCGCAGTCAGTGATTATCTGCGGTTGATTATATTTTCAATTTTTTTCCTGCGATTCGTTATTGGGGGCTACATTCTTTGAGTCTCATGTTTAAACAAGTCGCGGTTTGTAGGACTATGGGCGGGGGAATTCATGCTCGAAAATGCGGTAATCAGGAAAACGTACATAGAGCGGGATATTGCAGTTATCGACGCAATAAGGTTTAAAACATATAAGAATAATAGATAATGGGAAAATATTTCAGCATAAGATTAACAAACTTATCCATATTGAAATACCGGACATGCATAGCGGATTGTAAGAAGAAAAACGGAGTGTTGAATGGACTTAACTGATAACGAAAAAAGGGATGCTGTTAAGCTGATTGAAGCGGGAAAGCCGCTGCCTGACAAGTACCGTTTTTTGTTGTTCGGTGATGACCGGGAAGTGGAGCTTGTCTGGAACGGCAAGACTGCGGAAGTGTCCAACGTGGTGCTGCCGTTTCAGGTGATTGAACAGGTGGATGAACCGCGCTCTGAAGAGACCGGAGGAGGTCATAAACAAACAACGCTGTTTGATCTTGATGATCGTGGAAGGCAGCTTGCGGGCTGGACCAACAAACTCATCTGGGGCGATAACAAGCTGATTTTATCGAGTCTGAAAAACGGACCGCTTCGTGAAGAGATCGAAGAACAGGGCGGCATCAAGCTGATTTACATCGACCCGCCCTTTGATGTGGGCGCGGACTTTTCGATGGATATCGAGATCGGCGGCGACACCTTCACCAAAAAGCCGGGCATTCTGGAAGAACTGGCATACCGCGACACATGGGGCAAGGGCGCGGATTCTTTTATTGCCATGATCTATGAGCGGCTGGTGCTGATGCGGGATCTGCTGGCTGAGGACGGGAGTATTTATGTGCATTGTGACTGGCGTTTAAGTGGTTATATGAGAGTTGTTCTCGATGAGATTTTTGGAAAAGAACTAATACTAAATGAAATTATTTGGTGTTTCTCTCAAGGAGCCAAATCAAAACGAATGTTTGGAAGAAAGCATAATACAATCTTCAGTTATTCAAAGTCAAAAGATAAGCAAATATTTAATGCAGACGATGTTAGAGTTGAAATGAAATCTGGTAAATCCTCTTTTGGAGGAAGGTTAGAGACAGATGAGAATGGAAGGAAATACCGACTTGTTTATGGCACAAAAAATGCTCAAGGTGAAACAAAATATTATAAATATTATTTAGATCAAGGAAAGATTCCTGAAGATTATTGGACAGACATTAATAGTTTGCAGTCTGGAGTCACTGAAAGAGTAAATTACCCCACCCAAAAACCCGAAGCCCTTCTCGAACGAATCATCAAAGCCTCTTCCAACGAAGGCGACCTCGTAGCCGACTTTTTCTGTGGCTCCGGCACCACTGCCGCCGTAGCTGAAAAGCTGGGCAGAAAGTGGATTGCCTCCGACCTCGGCAAGTTCGCCACCCACACCACCCGCAAGCGCATGATCAGCGTGCAGCGGCAGTTAAAGCAAGACAAGAAAGACTGGCGGGCTTTCGAGATCCTCAACCTCGGCAAATACGAGCGCCAGCACTATATCGGCGTCAACCCCAACCTGCGGGAAGAAGAGAAACAGAAACAGCTTGAAGTCAAGGAAAAGCATTTCATCGAACTTATCCTTCACGCCTACCGGGCGCAAGCCGTGGAAAACTTCAAAACATTCCACGCCAAAAAGGCGGGGCGCATGGTTGTGGTTGGTCCGGTAAACATGCCGGTGACGCGGCTGTTTGTGGAAGAGGTCATTCTGGAATGCCGCGAGAAGCGCATCTCACGCGTGGATATTCTCGGCTTTGAGTTTGAGATGGGGCTTTTCCCAAACATCCTTGACGAAGCAAAAACCAAGGGCATTGACCTTGCCATGAAATACATCCCCAGCGATGTGTTTGACAAGCGGGCTGTTGAAAAGAACCAGGTGGTATTCCATGATGTCTCCTACATCGAGGTCAAGCCGCATGTAAAGAAAAACGCCATTGCTGTGGAGTTGACTGACTTTTCCGTGTTCTACTCGCAGGACACGATCAATCACGCCGCCGAAAGCCTGAAAAATGGCAAAAATAAGATTGTGGTCGAGCAGGGGCAGATCGTTAAGGTTAGCAAGGATAAAAACGGTATTGTGACCCGTGAAGTTCTGACGCAGCACTGGACAGACTGGATTGATTACTGGAGCGTGGACTTTGACTTTGAGAGCAAGCGGGAGATTGTTAGAGTTCCGATAAATCCAGATGAACAAGCGACATTGCCCGGCATGGAACTCCCTCAAAAAAAACTCCAGATGTGGGAAGAACACTGGACAGGTGATTTTATCTTTGAAAACGAGTGGCAGAGCTTTCGCACCAAAAAAGACCGGGAGCTGGAACTGAAAACTCCATATCACGAGTGCAAGCCGGGAAGGTACAGGGTAGCGGTCAAAGTGGTGGACATCTTCGGCAACGACACGATGAAGATTATTGAGGTGAGTGTATGAGGCGGGAAGCGGCGCTGAAAGTTTTGCGGGAGCATAAGCGAGGATTTGAGGAGCGATACGGCGTCACCCGGATTGGGATTTTTGGATCAGTAGCAAGAGATGAGGCTACCGACGATAGCGATGTGGACGTGGTCGTTGAGATGGCGCCTGATCTGTTTGGAAGGGTAAGCCTCAAAGAGGAACTGGAGACGATTCTTGGGGCAAAGGTTGATCTGGTGCGTTACTGGCGACGTATGAATCACTACCTGAAAAGCCGCATCGACAGGGAGGCACACTATGTATGATGAGGCGTTGCTTCTGGAAAAGCTGGAACAGATCGATGAGGTGAGTGTATGATGGAATCAACGGAAGAGATCAACAGAATCAAAGAAATCATCGTGGAAAACTATCATCCTGACAAGATCGTTCTGTTCGGCTCATACGCGAGGGGGGATTTCGATGAACAGAGTGACATTGATGTACTTGTCATATCTGACCGGGAAAAAGATCTGCCGCGATATAGGCGGGGATTGGATGTTCGGATAAAGCTGTCTGAAGTGGAAACGCCAAAAGATATACTTTTTTACACACACGCAGATATTGAACGTTGGAGCGGTGTCAAACATACTTTTGTCAACGAAGTCCTCAAGGAAGGGGTGGTTCTCTATGAATGATAGGGTAAACGAGTATATCCGGGCATGGATCGGAAAAGCTGACAACGACTTAAAAAATGCAGAACTTGTTCTCGCTGCCCGGGACGAGAACTGTCCTTA
>JGI24025J20009_10000478_pt2 | contig 22914 bp, 19 predicted proteins | sample Cruoilmetagenom3_FD_20009 | JGI IMG/M metagenome (IMG submission 20009) | reverse complement strand
CGATACATAGAACCACTATGCTTTCGTTTGAATTCATAGCATTAAGGGCTTTCAGAGTGAACTGATGGCGCAGGATTAATGGGTCCAGACCCTAGGTTGATACCGCATTCCGTAGGATCTGAACGGCGCTGGTGGTGGGTGTAAATCCCGCAGGTTTTACAGAACCAGTGTTTGGCCGTATGGGTGCCCCAAGTGTAAAGCGACAGATTGTCAGCGCCCTGAAGGACGCGAACGCTTGCCGCGATGGCGGTAACGGCGGCGGCCCCACGGCGGCTGCAAAAAGAGCAATTGCAGCGGCGCGCCGAGTTTAGCCCGCGGGGCAGGGTGGCTTCGATCACCACAGCCCCGCAATGGCAGGAAGCACGGCGGGTTTGTGATGTATCGGCGATCATTCGCGGGGTATCCTGGGGATGCGACTGGGGCTGTAGACATGTTCCGGGTGGGGTGGATGCCCATGGGTGCGTTTCCAGAAATCCGGCCCGCCAAGTTTCAGCCAGAGCGGCAGGGTCAGGGCAAGGCCGGCCACGAATCCCCCCACATGCGCCCAGTAGGCGACACCACCGGCATCCGGGTCCGAGCCAAAGCCGCCGACAAGTTGAAAGGCCAGCCAGACCGCCAGCATGATCCAGGCCGGTATGGCAAACACCCGGAAGAACACGATCAGGATGATCAAAACATCCACACGCGCCTTGGGAAACAGCAGCAGATACCCCCCCAATATGCCGGCGATTGCGCCCGAGGCACCAATCGTGGGCACCATCGAACCGGGGCTCGCCAGCACGTGGATCAGGCCAGCAGCAATGCCACAGGCGAGGTAAAAGGCGAGGAACTTCAAATGACCCATTTCGTCCTCGAGATTATCGCCGAATATCCACAGGAACAGCATGTTGCCACCCAGATGCAGGATCCCGCCATGCAGAAACAGCGAGGTCACAAGCGTTTCATATCCCTGGCCCTCAGAAATGCGGCCCGGAATGATTGCCCAGTCAAACAGAAAGTAATATGTGGCCTCGCCTCCGGCCATTAGGCCCAGAGTGCCCAGATACATCAGAATATTGGCCGCTAGCAGGGCATAAACGACATAGGGAGTGCGCCCAGAGGGGTTGTGATCACGGATGGGGAACATTGATTACAGGCAACCTTGTGGTTCTATTAAATTTGTCTTTATCTTGCTTTTGGCCCCTTGGGTGGTGCTTTGTTGGGCCGCTTACCCTTCTATCAGGTTTTTCAGGTCAGTCACCTGCTCGGGTAAAAGCGTGCGCAAGCGCCTTTGCCCCAGAACGCCGCCGCCCGCAGAAAACGTTTTGAATGTAGCGAAATAACGGGAATGGGACCGGTTCACAGGCTTTGATTCAGTTTCAGAATCAGGNTCAACTGATAGAGACCAGAGCAAACTCTCATTCGCGCACGACCGTCAAACCAGTTTCAGCGCGTCCGAATGTATCGCCACACGCGTGGTCCGCCCCATCAGCTCAAGCAGCACCCAAACACGCTGGTCCGGGTCGACATTTTCCACGGTCGCCACAAATTCGGCGAATGGGCCACCGGAAATTTCCACCGTGTCGCCGGTCTTCAGGATGCGGGGCGGCAGCAGTTTGCCACCGTCGTCGCAGCGCTGCATCAGGCCTGAGATCAGGTCTTGTGGAACCGGGCGCGGGTCGTCGCCGAAACTGACCAACCGGGTGATACCATAGGTGCTGTTGACCGCGCCCCAGCCACCTTTCGAGGCGTCAAAACCCACAAACAGATAGCCGGTGAACAGCGGGCGTAATATGGTCGTGAACCGGCCAGCCTTTCGTTTGGTTTCTTCATGCAATGGCAGGAAAGTCTGGAAATTCTGCCGGCGCAAATTGCGTTCTGCAATCTTATGGCTGTTCGGTTTGAACTGCGCCAGAAACCAGGTATGCCCTGTCTGAAACTGCGGCATGCGCCTTCCTTCAATCCAACTTCAACAGGTTAATTCGCTGTGGGGTATTTCACGGATCAGCCGCAAAATGAAGTCGATCCGCGCGCGTGGCATCGTTACGGCAAAGCGCAAAGCGCCACATCCCCTAAAATTGATTTGATCGTCCGACCATTTGCGCAGGACGTTGACAGGCACCTGAAATGCGCGCCATTCATCGCCCGCCGCGGTTCAATACGATCAGGACGGTGGATACGAACACAGAGGCTTCCATGCGAAATCCAGCTTTCCTGATATAGATGAGATCACAGGTAACTTTATGCCGTGTTGCGTCGGTCCCCTCGATATAGCCCAACCGGGTCTGCGCAAGGCCGCTGATGCCCGGCCGGATTTGGTGGCGCTGAGCGTAGCGAGGAATTGATTTCAAGTAAGTTACTGCGTGGTCATAAAAGTCCGGACGAGGCCCGATCAGGCTCATATCACCTTTCAGGACATTCAAAATCTGGGGCAGTTCATCAATCCGGCTTTGCCGCAGGAAATGCCCAAGACTGGTGATCCGGTTTGTTTCCAATGGATCATTTGGCCCACGCTCGATCGTCTTTGTTTTCCTCATGGTCCGAAATTTTATGGCAGTAAACGGATGACATCCGCGCCCCATTCGAGTCTGCAAGAATAACAGTGGCCCCTTGTTGAAGAACGGGTTCAGGACCGCGACAATCAAAGAAATTGCAACCAGAAGCGGCAGTAAAATCAGGCTCATGCCTATGTCGAAAAATCGCTTGGCAAGCCAGAATAGACTAGAATGATCGTCAAAAAGCCATACACTATCTGCTGGGTTTTCCACCAAGTCATTTGGGAAAAAGTCAACGACGTCAAAATTGTCTTTCAATTCTTCCCCCTCGAAACCCTAATAATCAATAAAGAGGCAACGTCTAAAGACTGGGCTTCGAGAACAGGAAGTATCGTGAATAGCGATTCGATTCAAATGAATTGTTAATACCTGTTAATTTCTTCGATATTGTAATGTTATTTTGAAACAGTCTGAGATCCTATCTGAGATCCCATGGAAAAGCTGTAATTCGAATACACATTAACTGGATGGTCTTGCTTATGCGGCAGACCAACCGGGAACGGATTTTCCAGAAAATCAACTTGCCTTGGGCAAACCAATTTTGTCTGACAATGCCCCAAAGGAAATGTCAGCCGCGCAGGGCCGATATGCCAAGCACCCCCTGCGCCAAAAGCATCGACTGTAGTTGGTTGGTGCCCTCGGCAATGGTCAGGTGACGCACGTCCCGGTAATAGCGTTCAACCGGGAAATCGCGGGTATAGCCGGCCCCGCCATGGACCTGCAACGCCGTCTCGCAGACCCGCAGGGCGGTGTCGCTGTTGTAACGCTTGGCCATTGAGCAGCATCGCGACTGATCAGGAGAGCCACGGTCCAGCGCATCGGCGGCGCGATACGACAGCAACCGCGAGGTTTCGACCTGGGTCATCATGTCGGCGATCATCTGCTGCACCAGCTGGAACCCACCGATCTTGCGCCCGAACTGTTCGCGTTCCCCGGCATAGCGCACCGCCGCGTCATAGGCCGCCTGCGACAGGCCAAGGCAGACGAAGGACACAAAACACCGCCCGATATTCAGGTAATGCTTGGCGATGGCAAAGGCCTCGCCCTCGTTGCCGATCATATCGCCATCCGTAAGGGCCACATCCTCGAACAGCAATTCGCCCAAGGGGCAGGAATTCATACCCATGCTGCGCACTTCGGTGGCCGAGAACCCCGGCGCGCCCCGCTCGACGACAAAGGCCGACACGCCGGCTTTTTTGTCCCTGCCGGCGCGGGCAAACACCACGCCCATATCGGCCTGGGTTCCGTTCGAGATATACAATTTGCGCCCGTTCAGCCGCCAGCCGTCGCCGTCGCGTACAGCGCGGGTTTCGACATTGCTGGCGTCCGATCCGACATTGGGTTCGGTCAGGGCAAAGAACGCCGTCTTGTTACCCGCCACCAGATCCGGCAGGTAACGCGCGCGCTGTTCGGGCGTGCCGCGCTGGGCCAGGATCAACAGCACCAGGTTGGATGTGCTGACGATACTGCGCAGTGACGGCCAGACCTGAGACAGCTCGCTCAGCAATGTGCAGTAGGTAACGAAATCAAGCCCCACGCCGCCCTGTTCCTCGGGCAGAGTACCGCCCAGCAGGCCGAATTCGGCCATCTTGCGGATCACATCGCGCGGCGGCATGCGATACGCGTCTTCGAATTCTTCCACCATCGGGGCGACTTCGGCGTCCAGATAACGACGAAAATTGGCGCGGGCGACCTCTTGCCAGTCTTCAAGTTGGAACTGCATGGGTACGTGTCCTTTTATGGGGCGTGTTCAGGTGTCATCGCGGTCTAAATCGGCCAGAATGGCGGGGCCATGTTCGCCCAGTTCCGGCACATGATCGGCCAGTTCTCCCATGCCAGCCATCGGCACCGGAAAGGCGATGATCTGCGACGCACCCACCTCGCGGATCATGTTGCGCGCGCTCAGATGCGGATCATTGGCCAGATCGTCCATCATGTTGACGCGCGCGAACGGGATGTCGCCGGCCTCGAACAAAGCGGCCCAAAAGCCATAGGTTTCTTCGCCGATGCGCGCCGTCAACGCGGCGGCGATGTCGTCAGTGCGCGCCGCGCGGGTGGCATAGGCGTCATATTTCGGATCATCAAAGCCCTGCAATTCGGTGGCGCTAATCAGGCGGCGAAAGAAATGCGTCTCAAGCGCGCCGATGGTGATATAGTGCCCGTCTTTTGTCGGGAAACTGCCATAGGCGGGCCGGCGCAAAACCTCGGCTTTGCCGATCTTTCGGCCCTGTTGGCGGGCCTCGTCCCAAGCGCTGTAGCGCGGTGTCACCCAACTGGTCACAGCATCGGTAATCGACACGTCCAGATACTGGCCCAGTCCCGTCGCATCGCGCCCGCGTAACGCTGCAAGGATCGAAATCATCGCGTACATGCTGGCGGCCAGATCACCGACCGGCACGCCGGTGGTATATTCCGGTGGCCCGTCGGGGTGGCCCGAAACACCGACCGCTCCGGCCATCGCCGCATAGTTCAGATCATGTCCCGGCCAGTCGCGGCTGGGTCCGGTCTGACCATAGCCGCTGATTGAACAATAAATCAGCCCCGGATTGATCACCGACAGAGTGCCATAATCAACACCCAGACGTTTGGTGACGCCGGGGCGATAGCCCTCGATCAGCACATCGGCGCGTTTGGCCAGCCGCAGCAGGATCTTGCGGTCGTCGGGTTGTTTGAGGTTCAAGACGATGCTTTTCTTGCCCCGATTGACAGCCTCAAACATGCCGGGAAACAGACTGCGCACGCCATCGCCGCTGGGGCGTTCGACCTTGATCACACTGGCACCCATTTCAACCAGTTGCTGGGTGGCAAACGGACCGGGCAGCAATTCGGTCAGGTCCAGAATGTTCAGACCGGCAAGCGGCGGGGCAGGTGTCATTTTTTCGCCCCCTTGCCCAGTCCGGCCAGTTCGGCGGAATCGTCCTGATCCAGCACCAGATCCCAGATCTTCTGGCCCTGCGGGTCAACCGCCTCTTCCATCAGATGCGCCAGCAATCCGGCCGAGCGCCCGATCAACGCAAAGGCCCGCGCCCAGATCGCCGCCAGCCCCATATCGGAAACCGTCGCCCCTACGGCCCCAGCGGCATTGATCGGCAGAAGGCGACCGAATTCTTGCTCGGCCGCCGTTTCAACCGCCAGCATCAGACGCCAGTGCTTGCCCTCAAACCCGTTTTCGCCGGCAATGCGGCGCAAGGTCGGCGTGCGCGGATCGCCGTGGATATGGATCGGATGACCCAAGCCCGGCAGAACCTTGCGTTCAGAGCGAAAGGTCTTCACCACGTCGCGGGCGCGGGTGGCATATTCCGCGTCGCTGCTGTCCATGTCCAGATCACCGATCTGATCCTGGGTGAACTGCGAGGCATTCTGCATGGTGCCAAGGAAGTGGTTGCCTGCCCCCAACAGGCCGGCGGCCACCGCCCCTTGCAGCGACTCGGGCGAGCCGAGGATGGTCAGGCGCGCTGCCATCGCGCTGGGGGTCAGCCCGTGGTCGGTGGCGGTGACGATGATCGCGTTGGTCATGGTGCGCGTCGCCGCATCGGGTTCCTTGCCGGTGGCGGCAAAGTAGATCATGTCGACAAAATCCATTTTGCCGATCACATCCTCGGCCAGATCCCGCCCCCGGACATAAATTTTATCAACGGTGGTAAAGCCGATTCCGGTTTTGACTGTCATGTCGTGTTCCTTTGGTTATTTACGCTCGTCCGACGGTACGATCAGTGCATCCAGCGCCATCACCCCGTCCGGTCCGGCAAGCACCGGATTAAGATCCAATTCGTCGATAACGCCTTGCGCACCCAAGCGTGAAACCGCCACCAAAACATCGCACAGCGCCGCCCGGTCGACGCCCTTGCGCCCGCGCAACGGCCCCAACAGGGCGTGACCGCGAATGCTGTCGATCATGCGCCCGGCCTCGTCATGGTCGATTGGCACCGACCGATAGGTCACATCGCCGATGGCTTCGACAAAAATACCGCCAAGGCCAAAGGACAGCACCGTGCCAAAGCCGGGATCGTCATGCAGGCCGATCACGCATTCAACGCCCGGCTGCGATACCATCTGTTCGACCAGCCCGCGTTCCAGCGTCAGCCCCTGCGCGGCCAGCCCCCGGGCCATCGTCGCCCAGGCTGCCTGAACCGCATCTGCGTCGGCCAGCCTCATGGCCACGCCGCCGGCCTCGGTTTTATGNAGCAACCCCGGCACCAGCGCCTTCAGGANAACCGGATAGCCGATGCTATCCGCCGTTCTGGCCGCCTCGGCCGGGTTATGCGCCACGNCGCCGCGCGGGGTCGGGATGCCGGCGGTGGTCAGGAATTTCTTGGCGGTGGCCTCGTCCAATGGGCCGTCGGGCAGGGCTGTCGCGGGGGCGGTTTCCGGAATTTTCCCGGCCTGCCAGTTGCCCCGCCAGATCAGGCGTTTCATCGCCGTCGTCGCCTTGCCAATACTGTGAAACGGGTTGATCCCAGCGGCGTTCAGCGCGGCGTAACCTTTGGCACCGTACCCGGCCATCCAGACCGGCACAAACAGTGTATCCGACCCTGAAAGGGCGATCACATCCGCCGCTGAACGGTCGGTAATCTCGCCATAATTGGCGGGGGTGGGCAGCAACACGATGTCGGTATCCGGGTCGTTTGACACCAGTTCCAGACAGTTGCGGTTCATGTCCTCAACAGTGAACACGGCGGTGGTCAGGTCCACCGGGTTTTCCACGGCGGCATAAGACGGGGCCAGTGCCTTCAGCGCCCTGGTGGTGTCCGGGGCAAAGTCCGACAGCGTCAGCCCCGCTGTCCCGACCATATCCGCCGCCAATGCCCCCGTGCCGCCGGAAAAGCAATAGACGCAAACGCCCTTGCGCTTGCGTAACCCGGCGCGGGCGAACAGGGCGGCGGTGTCGATCAGTTCGTCAATATCGTCGACCTCGACGATGCCGTGCTGGGCGAAAAGCGCGCTGGTGACTTCGGCCGATCCGGCCATTGCGGCGGTGTGCGACTGCGTTGCCTTGACGCCATAGTCCGACCGGCCCACCTTCATGGCGATGATCGGTTTTCCCGCCTCTGCCGCCGCCCGCGCCGCCGCCAGAAACCGAGGCCCGTCGCGCAGGCTTTCAGCCAGCACCGCGATCACCTTAATGTCGGGGTCACGCGCCATATAGTGAATGAAATCACCTAGTTGCAGGTCAGATTCATTGCCGGTCGAGGCCCAGAGACCGATGCCAATGTTGCGTTCGCTGTTCTGAATGAACGTGCGGCCCAACCCACCGCCCTGGGTGACCAGACCAATTGGTCCGCCCATCTTGTCTTCCTTGAACACCGGTGAAAACGTCAGTCCGATGCGACGGTTGATGTTGCTCATCCCCGGCACATTTGGGCCATAGATGCGCATGCCGGAGGCTTTGGAAATGGCCGTCATCTCGGCCTCAATGGCTTGGCCTTCGGCCCCGGTTTCGGCAAACCCGGAGGTGAAAACAACGGCAAAGCGCGTGCCCGCAGCGGCGCTGTCGCGCAGCGCGTCCAGCACTCGGTCAGCCGGTACACACAGCATTGCCACATCGACGCTTTGTGGAAGGCTGGCCATGTCGGTGTAGGCCGGCAGGCCCATGATCGTGTCGCGCTTTGGATTGACCGGGTAGATTTTTCCCGAAAAATCTGAGTGTTCCGCGAGGTTTCTCAATGCTTCGCAGCCAACGCTGTGGGCGCGGTCACTGGCCCCGATGATGGCCACGCTGTGCGGGTTGATCAGCCGCGTCAGGTCGGGAAATTCATAAGCCATGGATTACCCCTGATCCCTAGGGCGGCGCAGCATCAACAGTTTCCAGACCCCTTCAAGCACGATTTCACCACGCTGGTTGGTCACCTGACGGCGGAACGAAACGATGCCGCGACCGGGTTTTGAGGTTTCGGTCAGATCCTCGACAATCACATGCACGCCGATCGTGTCGCCAATGAAGGTCGGCTTGGGAAAGCGGCACTGCATGTCCAGCAAGCCCAGCAGGGATTTTTCCATGAATGAATTCAGCAACATCCGCGTGCTAAGGCCGGACATTACTGAAACCACCAGCAAACCATGGGCGATACGCTGGCCGAAATGCGCTTTGGCTGCGTATTCGTCATCCACATGCAGCCGGTTGAAATCGCCCGACAGGCAGGCGAAATTGGTAACATCGGCATCCGTAATGGTGCGCGTCGGGCTGTCAAAGGCGTCGCCTACGGTCAGATCTTCCCAGTAAATCTGTTCATTTTGCAGCGATTTCAGATCAATCATGTCATTGTCTCCCTTAAGTGTCAGCATTCATCGCCAGCACGATTTCCTTTAACTCATCCTTCAGAACCCGCCCTGTAAGGTTGCGTGGCACCGCATCGACAAACACGATGCGGCGGGGTTTCTTGTATTTGTCCAGCCGGATTTCGGCGAATTTGTCGACGTCCGATGCCTGCAAACCGCTGCCCGGTTCGGCCACGATCACGGCGCAGATCAGTTCGGTCCAGCGCGGGTCGGGCAGGGCGATGCAGTGGGCCTCGCGGATAAGGGGATGTTCGCACAGGGCCTCGTCGATCTCGGGGGCATAGACGTTGATGCCGCCGCTTTTGATGATGTCGCGCTTGCGCCCGGTGAACCACAACATCCCGTCTTCGTCGATCCGCCCCAGATCGCCCACGGTGACATAGTCGCCGCGCCTTGTGGTTTCGGTCAGCGCATCGTCCTTGTAATAGCCGTCAAAGCGGGATTCACTGCGGGTGCAGATCTCGCCCACCTCGCCCTGCGGTACCTCGTCGCCGTCATCATCCAGCAGCTTCAACTCGACACCAAAAAACGGTCGCCCGACACAATTTCCCGACATGTTGCGGCGCAGATCGGCCGNCGTCAGGTTGGCATAAGGCCCCGCCTCGCTTGAGGCGGCATAGATGTTCAGCGCATCGCCGAACTTGTCCAAAACCGTGCGTTTCAGATCGGCGTATAATTCGCCGCCCCCCGATTGCAGTGTGCGGATCGAAGTCAGGTCGGCGCTGGCAAACCCGTCTTGTTCAACCAGCCGTTGCAGCATGGCTGGCAACAACATGGTCGCGGTCAGCTTTTCACGCTCGATCAGCGCCAGTATTTCGCCGCCGTCAACCGAGACCTGCAAATACGCCGTCGCGCCCAGATACAGCGGCAACAGCGTATAGGTACACCCCGCCGACAGACAGATCGGCAGCGCGCACAGCACCCGGTCATCCGGGCGAAACCCTTGATCCAGAGCGCGTTCTTCCATACCGAACCGGCTGCGCAGCGCGCCCTTTGGCTTGCCTGTGGTGCCCGATGTGTGCAGCATGATGGTGGTGCCGGCCTGCCCTTCCGGCGGGTTGGGTGCCGTTGCGTCGATCAGGTCTCCAATCAGCGGTAGGCCGGACGTGCCCGCACTGTTCCCCAGCGCCAGAACATGTTCGACCAGCGGTTGAAACTGCGCGGTGTGTTCCAGCAAAGTATCGCCCAGCAACAGCATTTTGGCGTCGGCGCGCTGGACCACGTCCGCCATGACATCAACGCCAATGCGGTAATTCACCGGGGCCGGCACAGCGCCCAGCCCGGTGATGGCGAAATAGGCCGCCACGAAATCCGGATGGTTCTGGGAAATCACCGCGACATTGTCGCCCGGCCCGATGTCCAGACCGTGCAGCACGGTCATCATCCTTTCCACCCGGTCGCAAAACACCGCATAGCTTTGGCGATGACCGTTGAACACCACCGCATCCTTATGCGGAAACCGCCGTGCGTTCAGGCGCAGGGCATACAAGAAAGTCATCGACATTGCCGTTCTCTTTCAATCAGTTGAATGCCGATATGCCCAGGATTTCCCGCCCGATAATTAGTGTCTGAATTTCCGAAGTCCCTTCGGGAATCAACGCCCCGCGGGTGTCGCGGAAAATGCGTTCAACCGGATAATCGGTGCTGTACCCCAGCCCGCCATGCGCCTGCAGCGACATCGAAGCGACCTCGTGCGCCGCCTCGCTGGCGTAAAGTTTGGCGATGGAACATTCGCGCCGCCCCGTCAGCCCCTGATCCAGCGCCACGGCGGCACGATCGGTCAGGGCGCGTGCGGCTTCGGTGCGCACGGTCATGTCGACGATCAGCTTCTGCACCAGTTGGTAACTGCCGATCTGCTTGCCGAACTGCTTGCGGGTTTTGACGTATTCGGTCGCCAGATCCAGCGCCGACTGCGCGGCACCAACCGCCCCCGCCGCCACGTTCAGGCGGCCATAGTTCAGCCCGGTCAGGATCGCCCGCAGGCCCTGTCCTTCGGGACCAAGCAGGTTTTCCTTGGGCACGCGGGCATTTTGAAACGAAAGCTGTGACGTCGCCGAGGCCTTGATGAACATGGTGCCGACGCGGCTGGCCTCGTATTCGGTTTCAGCCGGGTCCACCAGAAACAGGCTTAGCCCGCCATCGCAGGTGTCCGAAAACGTGCGGGCAACCAGGATGCCAATCTTGCCGTTGACGCCATTGGTGGTCCACAGCTTGCCGCCGTTGATCAGCCAGTGGTCGCCCTTGTCATCGGCGCGGGTCTGAACGCTGGCCACATCCGAGCCGTGATCGGGTTCGGTGATACCGACCCAGACCGGCAGTTCGGCGCGCATCAGCGGTTCCAGCCATTTCTTCTTTTGCCGCGCGTCGCCCAGATGATGCAGCAGCCCCGATACGATGCTGACGGTGTTCAACAGCACCCGGAGCGACAGCCAGCGATGCCCGGCCTCTTCCATCATCATCGCCCATGTCCGGTAACTTAGGCCAAAACCGCCCGCATCTTCGGGCAGCAAGCCGCCGAAATAGCCGAAATCCCTCAGCTTGGGCATCAGGTCGTCCCAGGGAAAGGTGCCCTTTGCCTCGTATTCGGCGATCCGTTTTTCGGTGACTTCGGCCTCCATGAAGCGTCGGATGTTGTCACGCAGCATCCGTGCTTCATCGTCCAGACCGTCGGTTGTTTGGGGTGAATCAGCCAAACCGGCCTCCTGTAATATGCAGTGTCTCGCCCGAGATATACCCGGCGGCCTCAGAGGCCAGGAACACCACGCCATTGGCGATATCGCGTTCCTTGCCAAGACGCGGCACGGTGTTCAGCGCCAGCGACTTGTTCTTGACGGTTTCATAATTGGGCAGGGCCTCGATCATTGCCGTGGCGATGAACCCCGGCGCGACGGCGTTGACGGTAACGTTGAACCGGCCCTGCTCCATGCCCAGCGCGCGGGTGAAACCGATGATTCCGGCCTTGGCAGCGGAATAGTTGACCTGCCCCGGATTGCCGAAATGCGCCCGCGAGGCGATGTTGATGACGCGGCCGAATTTCTGCTCCATGAAATAGGGAACCACTGCGCGCGAACAATTGAACGCGCCCTTGAGGATCACGTCGACCACCAGATCCCAGTCTTCCTCGGACATTTTGGTGATGTACCCGTCGCGTGGGAAACCGGCGTTGTTGACCAGAATATGCACGGTGCCAAAGGCTTCGACGGTTTTGGCGACCAGATTAGCGACCTGTTCCTTGTCGGTAACATCGCAAGGCACGCCGATCACGTCGTAGCCATCGGCGGCCAATGCGGCGCGGGTGGCCTCGGTGGTGGCGGGGTCGATGTCGGTGATGGCAACGCGCGCGCCTTCCTCGGCCAGCGCCCGGGCCGTTACCGCACCAATGCCGCGCCCCGACCCGGTGACGATTGCAACCTTGTTCTTTAGCCCCAGTTCCATTTTATATGCTCCATCTCATTCTTGAATTGAAATTTCTGTATTCTTCAGTATTCGCCCGAGAGCCACGTCACGACTTCGGGGAAATAGGCGATCAGGGCCAGGACGATGAATTCCATCAGAACGAACGGCAGAACCCCGGCAAAGACCCTTTTCAGCGGCACCCCGGTTATGGCGCTGGCGACAAAGACGTTCATGCCGATGGGCGGGGTGATCAGGCCGATCTCGACCGTTTTGGTGATCAGGATGCCGAACCAGATCGGTGAATAGCCCAGCTCCATCACCATCGGGAAGACGATGGGCATGGTCAGGATCAGGATCGCCAACTGGTCCATCACACAGCCCAGCAGGACATAAACCACGATCAGGATCAGGATGATCGTGCCGGGGCTGACATCCATCCCGCGCACGAATGTCACCAGCGCCTGAGGGGCCATCGTCAGGGTGATGAAATAGCCGAACACATGCGCGCCGATGATGATGGTGAAAATCATCGCCGTCGGGCGGGTGGTGCGCTCAAGTGCTGCCAGAAAATCCCGGAAGGACAAGCGGCGCAGCATCACCATCGAGATGAATACCGCGCCGAAACAGCCGATCGCGGCGGCCTCGGTGACGGTGACAGCGCCGGAATAAATGCCGGCGATGACAAAGACGAACAACAGTACGATAGGCCATAGATCGCGCAGGGATTCAAACCTCTCGCCCCAGGAATGATGCTTGATCGGCGGGGCCAGTTTGGTGTCGAGCTTGGCCCAGATCATGGTGATCGCAGCGAAGGACAGTGCCGTGATCAGCCCCGGAATGATGCCGGCCACGAACAGCCCGCCAATCGAGGTTTCGGTGATGATGCCGTAAACCATCAACACCACGCTGGGCGGGATCATGATTGACAGGGTACCGGCGGCGGCAACGGTGCCGACGATCATGCCCTTGTCATAGCCGTATTTTTCCGCCTCGGGGGCGACGGTGCGGGCCATGGTTGCTGTGGCTGCGGTGGATGATCCCGACACCGCGCCAAATCCGGCGCTGGTGAATACGGTGGCCACGGCCAGGCCGCCGGGCAGATGCCCAACCCATTTGTTGGCGGCGCGGAACATATCGCTGGATATGCGGCTCGCCGACAGGATTTCCGCCATGAAGATGAACAGCGGGATCGCCGTCAGCAGCCAGGACGCGGTGTTGCGGTAAGGGCCGACCGCCAGGATGCCCTGCATGATGTCAGGGCCTCCGACAAGGTAAAGCCCGACGGCACCCGACACCCCCATGGCAAATCCGATTGGCATTCCCACAACCAGCAAGGCAGCCAGCAGCATCGAAATTGGAAAGACATATTCCACTTTGTTCTTTCCTCTCAGCCGGCGGCTTGGTTGGGCGAAAAGGCACAACGCCAATCACCAGCGGCGTTGACCAGCAGGCGCAGCACCAACAGAAAACATCCGATCGGCGCGATGATCAGCGTCGTTACCAGCGGAACTTCAATGTCGCCGGAGGTCAGATAGCCCCGGCTGTGTGCATTCAGCGCCTCAAGCGACGCGGCATAGCCCACCAACGCGAAGAACCCGGCGGCAACAAGACGCAGGATCATGCCGATTGCATGCCTCAGCCGGGCAGGCAGGGTATCAAAAACAAGGCCCACCCGCACGTGGCCACCCAGCATTTCAAGGTAGCTCATGCTGCCAAAGACAATGATCGGCATCAGGTAAAGTTCGGTTATGCTGATCACACCCTGCACCGGGTCGTTCAGTACATAGCGGGTGAAAACCTGCACCAGAACCATCACCAGCATCAGCACAAGCGCCGCACGCGACACCATGTTTGCGGCGGTATCCACCTTCTGCATGATACGGCTAACCGGACCGGTCACCGCGAATTCAGGCGTGGAGTTTTCTTCAAATTCAGACATGGAATCCCGTCAGATCGCGTTTGCAGGGCACAACTGCCCGGACAGAATCCGGGCAGTCGCAAAAAGGTATAGGTAACAGTTACTTGCTGCGTTCGGCGATATTCGCTTTGAACGCTTCCAGAACCTCGCCACCAGGCAGGCCGCGCGATTCCATGTCGGCAACCCAGTTGTCAGCCACAACGCTGATGGTGGCGCGCAATTCGGTCTGCTGTTCCGGGGTCAGTTTGATTACCTTGATGCCATCTTCGACCAGCGTTTTCTCCAGTTCGACCACTTTGACATCGGTATAGGCCGCAACCCGCTCCATTGCTTCCTGACCGGCCTGAACCAGGGCTTCCTGGACATTGGGCGGCAGGGATTGCCATTTATCNTCGTTGATCACGAAGGGGGCGTAATACACGAACATATCAATCCCCAGAACCGCCGTATCGACCACTTCATTCAANTTATAGGAATAGACACTGGTAGCGGGGAAAATCGCGCCATCCACCGTGCCTGTGCGGATCGACTGGTAGGTTTCCGGGCTGGGAATATCGACCGGGGAACCGCCCAGCAGCTCGATCGCCTGCGACATGTTGCCGGCAACAGCTTTCAGCTTGAGACCCTCCATGTCCTCGATGCCGTTCACCTCGACGCCACGGGTGAACAGGTTGTAGGTCGATGTCATGATACCCCAGAGCGGGCGAATCCCGTTGTCCAGGTAATCGTTTTGCAGGATGGCGGTGTTGTTGACAGTATCGAGAAACGCCGGCGATCCGACACTGCTGGACGAGAACAGCGATGGCAGGGAATGCACCCCCGACAAAGGCATCGTGCCTCCGTTGAACGCGGGTGGAACATAACCGATATCGGTCACACCTTGCTGCGTCAGGCTGAACATGTCGCGCAATTTACCAAGCTGGCCGGCACCGAAATACTGGATCTTCACCTCGCCATCGGTCAGTTCCTCGATCCGCTTGATCCAGAATTCAACACCCTCTTTGACGATGTAGTGGCCTGGTGGAAAGGTATCGGCGACCTTCAGCACGATTTCGGATGCAGCTACGCTTGGGATCAGCAAGCTGCCCGCCATTACAGCACCCGACATCAGCGACTTTAAGTTTCCATGAAAATTGAACATTTTTTAGTCCTCCCATTTTTGTCAGCTCAACGGGGCGCAATGACATGAGACCGTTGCCTAGTTGACCGTATTGTTGATTGTTGATTGTTGGTTTTCTCAGCAGACAGAAAATGAGATGGGATGTATATTCGGAACATGGGCTTTGACTCTAAATAACACATATGTGCGCGTCGGACTCGGCAGGGGCATGTCAGGTGCAAAAGGGGCGGCATGGGGTGTGTCGCACTGGCTCGAACCCGATGTTTTGACCCGCCAGGCGGCGAATCCAGGCGCGCGGCCATTGTCGGCACACTGGGGTTTTCAAAATTCCGTTCTCTGGGCGGATCCCTGGGCAGAAAAATTACGCATGACAAGCCAACGACCATGACATTCAGCGCCGGCCAAGGTGCATAGGCTGTCTGCACAAAACACCACTGTCGCGGTTGTGTTGCGATTTTTCGCGTTCAGTCAAAAAACAGCAAACCGCTTGTCGATAGAGCTGGCAAGAGCGTGATCCGAAGTCAAAAGAACCCCGAATTTCATTGGTTGACCATAGGTTGAAAATTTGGTGCGGGCGGTGGGACTCGAACCCACACGGCCTTACGGCCTCCAGATTTTAAGTCTGGTATGTCTACCATTCCATCACGCCCGCACACTGAACACTTGCTCTGGACACACTTGCTCTGGACCAAGTGTCTAGCCCGCCATTTTGCCGATCACAATTGGCTTTCTGATCTGTATTCGTTCAAATCGGCGACCCGGCTTACAAATCCTGGCCCAGCGGTGCCAAAGGACCACCGGGTGCAGCCAGCCCGCGTTCTGGCAACCATGGATTCAAGGCCATGGCGGTTTGCAGGGCAACGCGCGCCTCGTCAGCCCGGCCAAGCCCCATCAGCGTTAGTGCTCGCCCGCTAATGGCGGCGATGTGATTGGGGGATAAGGCAATGGCACGGTCAAGATCGCCAAGGGCCAATGCAAAATCCTGACGTAGGAAATTGACAAAAGCGCGTTGATTGTAACCCTCTGCATAGTCTGGGCAATAAGACACCAGCGCGTCAAAATCGCTAAGTGCCCCGGCATAATCGAAAGCCGCCCGGCGCGTCATGCCACGGTCCAGAATGGCCTGCGCCTGATCGTTGGGGGCCATTGCCCACAATGCCCACATGCGTTCGGCAATCTGGCGGGCCTCGCGTTCGCCTTGGGCTCCCCGGATTTCTCCGATCAACCCATCAAGGTCAGCCGTATGGTCCTGCGGTTCCGGGCAGGTTTCGCCGCTTACTTCACCAGAGGCAAGAATGGCCAGAACAATTGGGAATAGGATACGTCGCATGGTTCAATGCTGCCCGGTATCTGTTCCCGGTCAAGTCACGATTTCGAGCGAGCCCAATGGCCCGTCCTCTTTCACGGCCTGCATCGCCACATAGGTCGAGGTGCTTGCCACATGCGGCAAGGTTGATATTTTCTCTGCCAGAACAATGCGGTAATCGGTCATCGACTTGGTGCGGATCTTCATCAGATAGTCGAAATTCCCGGCAATCATATGCGCCTGTTCAATTTCTCCGATCCTGGTCACCGCCGCGTTGAACGCCGCCAGGGCCGCCTCGCGCGTGTCATTCAGGCGCACCTCGACAAAGGCCACATGATCCAGGCCCATTCGGATCGGATCAATCAGCGCGCGGTATCCGGTTATCACCCCATCCGCCTCAAGGCGGCGCAATCTGGTTTGCGTGGGCGATTTCGAAAGCCCGATCCGGCGTGCCAGATCGGCAATGGAAATGCGGCCTTCCCCAGCCAAAGCCAGCAGAATCGCCTGGTCAATCCGGTCCAGCCCGGTCCAGTCTTTTTGCATTGCAGGTTCCTCCAATTCAGCTCCAATCGCCCATGATTTCGCAAGATTCGGGCGATAAGACCGATATTCTTACGCTATATTGCACTTTAGGACTGGAGGCCATCGTGGTGATAGATCTACTCGAAAACATTGATTGTGAAACCTACGCCGACCAGAATGCTGTGATCGACGAACTGATCGCCACCGCCGCGCTCAGCGATGCAGACCGGGCCGCCATCTGCCGCGAAGGGGCCGACCTTGTGCGCGCCATTCGTGCCCATGCCTCGCCCGGCCTGATGGAGGTGTTTCTGGCCGAATACGGCCTTTCGACCGAAGAAGGCGTGGCGCTGATGTGTCTGGCCGAGGCGTTGCTTCGGGTGCCAGACGCTGCAACCATCGACGCGCTGATCGAGGACAAGATCGCCCCGTCCGACTGGGGCCGCCACCTTGGGCGGTCGTCATCCTCTCTGGTCAACGCTTCGACCTGGGCATTGATGCTGACTGGCAAGGTGTTGGACGACGAGGCCCCCGGTCCCGCCCATGCCCTGCGCAGCGCCATCAAACGGCTGGGTGAACCGATGATCCGCAGCGCCACCACCCGCGCCATGAAGGAAATGGGCCGTCAATTCGTGCTGGGCGAAAATATCACGTCCGCCATGGAACGTGCCGCCGGGATGGAGGCAAAGGGCTATACCTACTCCTATGACATGTTGGGCGAAGCCGCGCGAACCCAAGCCGACGCGGCGCAGTACCACCTTGCCTATTCCCGCGCCATTGCCGCCATTGCCGCCAATACACAAGCGTGTTCCTCGGACGATATCTGCGAAAATCCCGGTATTTCCGTCAAGCTCTCGGCTTTACACCCGCGCTTCGAAGTTGCGCAGACGGCGCGGGTCATTACCGACCTGGTGCCACGCCTGCGCTCGCTGGCGCTGTTGGCCAAATCGGCCGGCATGGGGCTGAACGTGGATGCGGAAGAGGCCGACCGCCTGTCGCTCTCACTGGCGGTGATTGATCAGGTGCTGAGCGAGCCGGCTTTGGCCGGATGGGACGGTTTTGGCGTGGTTGTGCAGGCCTATGGGCCGCGTGCAGGGCCGGTGATCGACGCGCTTTACGACATGGCGTGCCGACATGACCGCAGGATCATGGTCCGGCTGGTCAAAGGGGCCTATTGGGATACCGAGATCAAGCGCGCGCAAGTCGCCGGGATAGATGGTTTCCCGGTTTTCACCCGCAAACCTGTCAGCGATGTTTCGTATATTGCCAATGCCCGCAAACTGCTGGGGCTGACGGATCGCATCTATCCGCAATTTGCCACCCATAATGCGCATACGGTGGCGGCGGTGCTGCATATGGCCGACGGGCAACCGTTTGAATTTCAACGCCTGCACGGCATGGGTGAAACCTTGCATTCACTGGTAAGGGGGCGCGCCAATACCCGGTGTCGGATCTATGCGCCGGTGGGGGCCCATCGTGATCTTCTGGCCTATCTGGTGCGCCGCCTGCTGGAAAACGGGGCCAACAGTTCGTTCGTCAGCCAGATCGTCGACGAAACAATCCCCCCTGAACAGGTCGCCGCCGACCCGTTTATGGCCCTGGGCACCCCTATTCCAACCCTGCCCACCGGTGCCAATATGTTTGCCCCCGAGCGTCCGAATTCCAAAGGCTTCGACCTCGCTCACCAGCCAACATTAATGACCATCGACGCGGCCCGTTTACCCTGGAAAACCCACCGTTGGCACGCCGCCCCTGTGTTATCCGAAGAGGCGTCATCAGAGGCCGAAGAGGCGCTGGTCAATCCCGCGCAGCCCTCTGACAGCCCCGGCACATTCGCCCCGGCCAGCGCCGCAGATATCGAAACCGCGCTTTCATCGGCCCGCCCCTGGTCCGCCGCCCGGCATAACCGCGCGAGAATCCTGAACGCCGCCGCTGACCTGTTTGAGGCAGAATACGGCCAGATATTCGCCCTGCTCGCGCGCGAAGCAGGCAAAACCCTGCCCGACGCGGTGGCCGAACTGCGCGAGGCTGTCGATTTCCTGCGCTACTACAGCGCCAACATTCCCAAAGGCGACCCGGCCGGCACTTTCACCTGCATCTCGCCCTGGAACTTCCCGTTGGCCATCTTCTCGGGTCAGATCGCCGCCGCACTGGCCACCGGCAACGCCGTGCTGGCCAAACCGGCGGAACAGACGCCTCTGATCGCCCATCTGGCCGTCACATTGTTGCACCGGGCTGGAGTGCCGCGCTCGGCGCTGCAACTCCTGCCGGGTGGAGGGGCGGTTGGCGCGGCACTCACCTCGGACGCGCGGGTCGACGGGGTGGCCTTCACCGGTTCAACGCAAACCGCGATGAAAATCCGTGCGGCAATGGCCGACAACCTGACGCCCGGCGCGCCGCTGATCGCCGAAACCGGCGGGCTGAACGCGATGATTGTCGACAGTACCGCGTTGCCGGAACAGGCGGTTCAGGCCATCATCGAAAGCGCCTTTCAGTCGGCGGGCCAACGCTGTTCCGCCTTGCGCTGCCTGTACCTGCAATCCGACATTGCCCGGGATGTCCTGGCCATGCTCAGGGGCGCAATGGATACGCTAACCCTGGGCGATCCCTGGCATCTGGGTACCGATTGCGGCCCGGTGATTGATACCGCCGCGCATCTTGGCATTGCCGGTCATATNGACNTCGCANGACGCGAAGGCCGGGTGCTNAAGGANCTTGACGTTCCCTCTGCCGGCACCTTTATCGGGCCGATCCTGATCGAACTGCCCGGCATCGCCTCACTGAAGCGCGAGATTTTCGGCCCGGTCCTGCATGTGGCCACCTTTGAGGTTCCCGAACTTGACGCGGTGATCGACGCCATCAACGCCACCGGGTATGGGTTGACCTTCGGCTTGCAAACCCGCATCGACGACCGGGTCCAGCATGTCACCGACCGGATCCAGGCGGGCAACATCTATGTCAACCGCAACCAGATCGGGGCCATCGTCGGCAGCCAGCCCTTTGGTGGATCAGGCCTTTCGGGCACCGGCCCCAAGGCAGGCGGGCCGCATTACATGTCCCGCTTCTGCGCCCCGGACCGGCAATCGGCGACACGGGTCTGGAACAGTGAAACCAGTGCGCCCGCAACCAAACCAACCGGCACCCCCGCCGTGCCGCAATCCCACACGTTGCCCGGCCCCACCGGCGAATCCAACCGGCTTAGCCTGGCACCCCGGGCACCTTTGCTGTGTCTTGGTCCCGGCCCTGAAGCCGTCGAATCCCAATCGCGGGCAGTACATGAGCTTGGCGGCACAACGTTGCTTGCAANCGGAATGATCAAGCCGCCGCAGCTGGAAAACCTGCAAGGAATATCGGGGGTTATCTGGTGGGGTGATATGGAAACCGCGCGGTCGATCGAACAGGCTCTGTCGCGTCGCACGGGGCCGATTTTGCCGCTGATCCCCGGCAATCCCGGCATCGCGCAGGTCATGACCGAAACCCATATCTGTGTCGATACCACCGCCTCGGGCGGCAACGCAGACCTTTTGGCCGGAACTACCTGACCGGCACTGGTCGCTGATCTCAGCCAGAGTAAGCTAAAGACATCACGGGGGGAACCGGCTAGCCTTGCGAGCAGGTGCAGTCAAAGGAGACCAGACGATGATAAAACCGGGGATGGCCATCATTTTCCTTGCCGTTTCAGCCGCGACGGTCGCGCGTGCCCAGGAGCAATTGAAATGGGGCGAGGCCGGCGAATGGGCGATCCTCATTGATCCAAGTGTCGGAAATGGCTGCCTGATGGAAAAGCAATTTGACGAGGGCACACTTGTACAATTCGGTAACGTTCCCGACCGTAGCGGCGGATTCTTGGCGATCTACAACCCTGACTGGGCCGACATCAAAGATGGTGCCACGGGCATGTTGAAACTCGAGTTTCCCAAAATTCGCTTTGCCGGAGACGTTGTCGGCGTTGCCACTGAAGGCCGATTTGGCGGTTATGCCTTCTTCGACAACCCGAACGTTANGCGGGAATTTTCCAGGAACAACGACATGACCGTAGTCGGCGAACTTGGCCGGACAATCGAGGTGAGTCTGAGTGGTACATCGAATGCGATCAAGGCGGTCACCACCTGTCAGGGCGAACAATCTGAATAAGGTGGCCCTGACGCGGGGTGAGATTGATCCGTCGTTGTGCCGACCCAACTTTTCGTTAAATCTCACATGAGCGTTGCTCCGTCGGTAGATTGACGGACCTTCAAGGCGATCAATTCTCGCAATTTTAACCATTCTTAAACCGCTGACCGGCTAGCCATTAACAAATCGCAAACCATCTGCTGGGGATGACATGGTCACGCGCACCTACACTGTGGCGTTTCAGGGGGTCGACGCCCGCCTGGTCGAGGTGCAATGTGCCGTGACACCCGGCCTGCCTGCCTTCAGCGTCGTCGGCTTGCCGGACAAGGCGGTATCCGAGGCCCGCGACCGGGTTCGTTCGGCGTTTAACTCCATGGCCATCGCCCTGCCTTCCAAACGCATCACCGTCAATCTGTCGCCGGCTGACCTGCCCAAGGAAGGCAGCCATTTCGACCTGCCGATTGCTCTCGCGCTTTTGGCGGCGCTGGATATTATCCCTGGCGAAACCGCAATGAACACGCTGGCCCTGGGCGAGCTGTCGCTCGACGGCACCCTTGTGCCTGTCCTTGGGGCTTTGCCTGCCGCCATGACCGCCGCCGAGCACGAACGAACCCTGCTTTGCCCTGACAGCTCGGGTGCCGAAGCGGCCTGGGTTGGGAACTGCGAGGTGATCGGAGCCTCTGGCCTGGGAGATGTGGTCCGCCATTTTACCGGGCAGTCGCTTATCTCGCCGGCCAAACCCGGCGAAGTGACAGCGGTGCCTTCATCGCGCGATCTGCGCGATGTCAAAGGGCAGGAACGTGCCAAGCGCGCCCTGGAAATTGCCGCGGCGGGGCGACATCACCTGATGCTTGTGGGCACGCCCGGTTCCGGAAAATCCATGCTGGCCGCGCGCATCCCCGGCATTCTGCCGCCCCTGACTCCGACAGAAGCGTTGGAAACCTCGATGGTTCACTCGCTTTGCGGGTTGTTGGATGAAGGTGGCATCAATCGTTCCCGCCCGTTTCGTGAACCGCACCATACCGCATCCATGGCCGCCATTGTCGGCGGAGGGCGTGGGGCCAAACCGGGAGAAATCAGCCTGGCCCACAACGGGGTTCTGTTCATGGATGAGTTTCCTGAGTTCCCGCGCACCGTGCTGGAGACCCTGCGTCAGCCGATCGAAGCCGGCGAGATCATGGTCGCCAGGGCCAATGCGCATGTAAAATACCCCTGCCGCTTCTTACTCCTGGCGGCGGCCAACCCCTGCAAATGTGGTTACCTGTCGGACCCGGCCCGGGCCTGTGCCCGGGTGCCCTTGTGTGGCGAAGACTATCTCGGGCGCATATCCGGGCCGCTGATGGACCGTTTTGATCTGCGGTTGGAAGTGCCGCCGGTGGGGTTTGCCGATCTTGACCTGCCAGCCAGTGGCGATTGCTCGCAAACCGTGGCAGCGCGAGTTGCGGCCGCGCGTAATGTGCAGGCGAACCGCTTTGATGCGGCCCCCGGTCTGCGCCAGAACGCCGATGCAGAAGGAACCCAGCTTGAGGAAATAGCGACCCCGGATGCTCAGGGCCGCGAGCTGTTGATCCGGGCCGCGGAGAGNTTCGGTCTGACCGCGCGCGGCTATCACCGGGTGCTGCGGGTGGCGCGGACCATTGCCGACCTCGACCAGGCNGCAGACGTGCAGCGCCCACATATCGCCGAGGCGCTTAGCTTTCGGTTGACAACGGCCACCTGAAACACNGGNCCT